>OKUD01000026.1_pt1 | contig 75159 bp, 78 predicted proteins | sample 1606601 | NCBI WGS metagenome assembly OKUD01 (sample SAMEA3882517, study PRJEB24775) | human gut metagenome | biome: human-associated habitat; feature: intestine environment; material: feces | place: Netherlands | collected 2009/2010
TTTCAATTTCTTCCTTTATCAGACTTCCTACACTTGAAAAGTGCGAACATAAAAACAGTTTCATCAATATTCTCCTTTATATATAAATTCCGATTTGTCAGCCTCACTTAAAAATATTATACCACACCTTTTTGAATTTTTCTACCGCTTACAATCGGGAGCGACCTTACAGACAGCACCACCTCGGAATGACCTCGATCCGCTGCACATTTCCTGCACAGGCGATGGTGGTCGTTCCCGGCTTGAGCATAGGAAAGCCGTCGCCTGTAACGGTATCGTTTTTGAGGGTGGTATCCTTAAAGCAATTCATGAGTTCGCTGTCGATCTCGATGTACTCATCCAGATTGGAAATCATCATGCCACGGCCTTGGGGTTGTATCAGCAGCGCCACCGTACCGCTGCCATAGAGCTTGATGTACGGTCGGCTCTCAAACGCCGTCGGATTGGTAATCGTCAGTTCGGAGGCGTCAGCCGACACCGTTTCCTGTCCCGCAAAACTGTATTTGTAAGGTTTGCAGTTGAAGGTAACCGTAAAACTTCCGACCTTGTTTAGCTGCTCCTCAATGTCCAGATTGCCGGAGATGACACCGTAGCGGAAATACACCGCATCGTAGGAGTCGGTGATTTCGTGGTATCTGTCCGGCTCGGAGTACAACCAGCCTTTGATGTTCCGTAGAACATCGGCAAGGGCGGCGGTATTCTTCCGGGCGAGAAACACCGTGTAGGTCACTTTGATGTTGGCAAAGCGGCGGTTCGGATTGATGATGTCACCGCTCCTGCCGGGAATGGAAATGAACTCCGCATCGTATTCCGGTGCGGAGAACACGTCCTTCTTCTCGATATGCAGACCGAAATCAGCGGAACTGCGGCCGTTGTAGGTGAAATAGGTCATGCGAATACCACTCCTTTCCGCTGGGCGAACTGGTTCGCCGTTTCCATGACTTCGTTGGTAAGCTGACGGATGTCCTCGCTGCTGTAATTGTTGAAGTTCGTGATGTTCAGGGCGATGGTGAAAGCGGATGCCGCCTTGCCGACCACACCGTCCACGGCGGAGCGGATCGAGCCGTTCACATCAAAGTCGGTGGGCAGAGCCGTCTGCATATCGTGAGCAAGGTCGCCCATGACGCCGTTGATGTCCTCTGCCATTCCTTCTGCGGCTTTGACCGCTTCATCGCCGTTATCTTCAATGGACCCGGACAAACCTTTGACCAGCATTTCACCGACCCATGCCATCTCCTTCGAGGGCGAATGGATACCGAAGAAATCGCAGATACCGTCCCAGATGGAGGAGATCCACCCGGACACCTTATCCCACAACCACGAGGCAAGCTGGGTAATACCGCTCCACAGTCCCTTGACGATATTGCCGCCGATCTCCACGATTTTGTACATGAGAGAGCCGAAGGCTTTCACGATGCCCGCAATGATCTGCGGCACGGCTTTGACGATTTCCACGATGATGGTGGGCAGGTTTTCAATCAGGGCAACGAACAGCTGCACACCTGCCATGATGATTTTGTCGATGTTCCCGACCAGTGCATTGACGATACCGGAGATGATCTGCGGAATCGCCTGCACGATAGTCGTGATGATCTGCGGCAAAGCCTGTATCAGCGAAATCAGCAGGTCGATACCTGCCTGGATGATCTGAGGTATGGCGTTCAGAACGGCGTTGATGATGCCGTCAATGATTTTCGGGATGGCTTCCACGATGGCCGTAATAATTTCCGGCAAAGCAGTAACCAGTGAGGTCAGCAGCTGAATGCCCGTCTCTATGATCTGTGGGATGGAGTCCAGTAAAAATGTAATGATGCCGTTGATGATCTCCGGCAGAGCGGCAATCAGCACGGGCAGTGCGTCCAATAGTCCCTGGGCAAGTCCTGTGATAAGCTGCAAGGCTGCATCCAAGAGCATCGGCAGGCTGTCCACCAGTCCTTGTACGATGGTGACGATAGCCTGCACCGCTGCCGGGATGAGCGTGGGCAGTGCGTCCGCAATGCCTGTCGCCAGTGTAGACACCAGCTGAACCGCTGCCTCGATAAGCAGGGGCAGATTCTCAATCAGCGTGTTCACGATGGTCATAAGTGCGGACACCGCCGCCGGGATAAGCTGCGGAAGCAAAGAAAGCAGCGTTTCCAGCACCTGCGAGAACAGTTCGGTGACCGCTTCCAGCAGTGTGGGCAGCAGTTCACCCACAGCCGTCAGCAGAGCATCCAGCGCCGTGGGCAGAGCCGCCACGATGTTCTCAATAACCGGGGTGATGTTCGCCACCACGGTCTTGAAGGCATCGACCATGTTGCCGCACAGAAGTTCCATGTCTGCGTTGGCATCACCGAATCCTACGATGAGGTTGGACACGGCAGATTTCAGCGCATTCATAGAGCCGGAAATGGTGGCTTCCGCTTCTTTTGCGGTCGTACCGGCAATGTCCATGCTCTCCTGCATGACGTGAATGGCTTCCACCACATCTGCGTAGGAGGAAATGTCATACTTGACGCCGGATATCTTCTCCGCATCGGCGAGCAGCCGCTCCATTTCCTGCTTTGTGCCGCCGTAGCCCAGCTTGAGGTTATCGAGCATCGTATAGTTCTGCTTGGCAAAGCCCTGGTAGGCATTCTGAATGGAGGACATATCCGTGCCCATCTTGTTGGCGTTATCGGACATATCCGTGATTGCCATATCCGCATATTTTGCGGCTTTTTCTGTATCGCCGCCGAGAGACTGGATCAGGCTTGCGGAAAAGCCCGTGACCGTCTCCATGTACTCGTTGGCGGAAAGACCGGCCGTTTTGTATGCATTGGCGGCGTACCGCTGGATTTCCTGCGAGGAGTCCTTGAACAGAGTGTCAACACCGCCGACCAACTGCTCGTAGTCAGAATAGGCGGCGATGACCTCTTTGCCGAGCTTCACGGCGGCGGCACCTGCGGCAACGGCCACTGCGCCGAGTGCCACACCTACGGTTTTGAGAACCTTACCGAAGCCTTCAAACTTACTGCCGGATTCCTCCGCAGCTTTGCCGCCCTCCTTGATAGCTTTCTCGTTTTCGTCCAGCTCACGGTTCATGTCGTTGAGGGCGGCTTCGGCATTGTTGAGTTGAATCTGCCAGTTCTGGGTGCGGCGGTCGTTCTCACCAAAGGAGGTAGCGGCATTCTGCAGAGCCTTGCGAAGGGTGTCGATTTTTGTCGTCTGCTCATCGATCTCTTTTCGCAGCACCTTATTCCGTGCGGCGAGTGCCTCCACGGATTTATCGTTTTTATCGAACTGAGAGGTGGCGAGCTTCATTTCGGAGCCGAGCACCTTGAAGGACTGGTTGATCTCCGCCAGTGCTTTTTTGAACTCCTTTTCGCCCTCAAGACCGATCTTCAGTCCGAAACTATCTGCCATGTACCGTCACCTCCTTAAATGCCGTCCGGGATAATATCGTCAATGTAGTGTTCGTGAGCAGAAACAGCCTGCCCGTTATACTGCTTGTGGCACTCCCATAAGTCCAAAAGCAGTCCAAACGGCATCAGCCACACCTCATCCTGGCTGAGATGAAGGTGGGCAAGGCCGTAATAAAGAAGCCGGGTAAACAGTTCCGCATCGGAAACCGTTACCCGACTGGTGCGTTTTTTGAGTCTTTCTCGCTTTCCACATTCCGCTTGGTGCCCTTATAGAGAGCTTCCGTAATGGCGGTTTTGTATCCGGCAAGATCGAACGGCGTGGTCAGAAGCTCCACCACATCCTCCGTGAGCAGCTCCTTGGGATGCTCTTTATCCTTGAGGTTGTGGACAAGAATACTCTGATTCGCCAGAAGCGTGATAAGCCACACGATCTCTCCGATGGCCATTTCAAAGTTCTCGGACTTCATCAGCTTCTCGCCGAGGTTTTCCAGCCCACCATAGCGACCGGCGATTTCCTTGGTAGCCTTGGTGGTAAGCAGGAGTGTGTATTCCTCGTCACCGATGGTGATGACTGCAGTTCTCTCGTTATCCATTGTGTGTTACCTCCGTTAACCCTGTTTTTCGGGTGTCGTGGTATAGGTCGGCTCATAGACTTCCTTATACCAGTTCGTGATAGTCGCAGCGGTCACATCGCCCTCCAGTGCCTCCGCTTTCCACGGGTGCTTGCCGCCTGCGTCTGCCTTGTTGCGGCGCAGAATGGTGCCTTCAATGGTCGGTGTGGAGAAGGTAATGCTGTCGCCCTTGGTGGCAAGGTTCGTCGCCGGAATACCGAATTTCACACGGTACAGCCAGTAATACTTGTACTTGCCGTTGGACTTCTTGGCACGGAATCCCACCGCCACAGGGTCGCCGCCGTCCTCGGATGCGGAAATCAGCACCTTGTTTTTGTCGATGGTCGCACCCGTGAGGTCGGATGCCGCCGTAGAGCCGATATCGTCAATGCCGAGGGAGAGTGTGCCGGATTTGAATTCCTTTACGATCTCCGAAGCACCGTCGTCGGCGTATAGAGTTGCCTCTGCCAGTTCCACCGAAAGGTCAGCGGAGATGGCTTTGGCAAGCTGGGACGGCGTACCGTAGGTTTCCTCACCGGCGTCGTTCTCGGTGATTTTTGCGTAATACAGTCTGTCAAGACCGATAGTCGCCATAACTTATTCCTCCAGTTCGTAGATTTGCGCCACGTCAATGGCGTAGTGATGATAGCCGGTCTCGGTCTCAAAGCCGATGTACCGGCGGTCGGTAATATAAAAGTCCGCACCCAGCAAGGCACGGACAAGGTCATTTTTCAGTTTGGTGTAGCTGCCTTTGGAATACAGCGACAGCCGTGCTTCCTGCGTTTCACAGCCGGGCGCATTGTCGGCGTGAAGCTCGAAGTTGTCCGACAGCGGCGTGATGACCAGATAGGTGTCCGGTGCTTTATCCGAGAAAATGCCCGTCTCCACGGGAATGCCGCAGCCGGCAAGAAGTGTATTCAGTTCGGATAACAGGCTCATCGCTTTGCGACCTCCTCTTCGAGTTTCTGCGTCATGGCATCGATACACGCCTGTTTTGAAGCCGTTTTCGCAGGCTTCAGAAACGGCTTTGCAGGCTGACCGTGCTTGCCGTATTCGAGAATGTTGGCAAGTTTGGCATTGCTGCCGCCGTCCGAGCGAGGCTCAGCGAAACCGACCTTGATATCGTGGTTTCCGTCCCGGTTCAGCTTGGATGGAGAAAGACCGAGCGCACCTTCCAGTTCGCCCGTGGTGCGGGATTTGAACTTTGTCCCTCTGCCGATAACGGAGGAGAGATTGCTCTTGACTCTCTTCAGCACGACTTCGCCACCGGCCTGCAGGACGGTATCCGCCACGCTGTCGAAGTTGCTGCCGAGCTTGGATATCTTCAGAAGGAAATCCTCCGGCATTTTCATTTCAGCTTTTGCCAACGGTCGGCACCTCCTTTTTTGCCAGTACCTCAATGTACATTCCACGGCCCTTTACATCCTCCACGGACACAATGTCGTAGCGGCAATCATCGCAGATGAGAAACTGGTCGGCAGTGACCGTCAGATCCGGAATGCACCGAAAGCGGAACAGGTCGGTGGCTTCACTGAATGCAGCGAGGTTTGCCCAACGCTGTGAGCCGTGCCGACCTTCCCGGTACACACGGACGGAAGCGAGGACTTCATCCTCGGAATGGGTAAAGCCCTCGCTGTCCTTGACTTGGCGGGTTTCCACGATGTCAGCGAAGCCGTTCATTTTTCCAAAACTCATACCTGCCACCGCCTATCCAAGCGGAGCAGCAGATTGACCGTGTTCCACACCTGCTGTGCCGCTCCGGTGTTATCCGCAAAGAAGCCGCCGGTGCTGCCGTCCCGACTTTCGTAGAAGTGAGACGACAGCATGATGACGGCCTGCTCCGTGGTGGGTGGCATGGGATTTTCCTTGTAGTAGCCCTCCGGGATATGCTGATAACTTTCGGCATAGGAAACAGCGGCGGTGATGTAGCTTTTCAGCAGTTCATCATCCGCCGTGTGTTCCAGAATGAGGTTGGCTTTGACCTTACTCAAAAGTTCATCCATCACCGCCGCCTCCTTTCGTTAAGAACCAGAGGAGGTGCCCTTCTGCTGCAGAACCTTGATAGCTTCGGGCAGAATCAGCTTGCCGTCCAGACGCTTGGATGCGATGAAGCCGATCTGACCGGTTTCTGCGAAACGCTCGTTCAGGCGCTTAAAGGTGATACCCAGACGGTCGCCGATCCAGTAGTAGTTGAAATCCCCGAATGCTACAGTTTTCTTACCTGCCGCCAGTTCGGGAGCATAGGGAGAAGTATAGATACGCTTGCCGAGCAGGGTATCAAAGCCACCTTCGTGAAGTGCGGGCTGCCACAGATACTGACCATTGGAATCCTTCAGCTTGCGGATGTTCTTCATGGTGGAATCATTCAGAAGCCACACGGCATTCTTGCGATAGGCACTGTTCAGGGAATAGAACAGGTCAATCAGTTCATCTGCGGTGATGGCAGTTGCAGACGCCGCAGTGACACCAAGCTGACCGCCACCGGTAGTATTGAAAATACCGGTAGGCTTACCGCTGCCGTCACCGGTGAGAAATGCCTCTTCCTCCTTATTGCCAATACGACGGGCAAACTCAGAGCGGAAGTAGGCTTCCAGGTCAAAGGCGGCGTCATTCAGAAGCTCTTCGGACACCTTGATCATGGTAGCAACCTTGTGTGCGCCGATAAGCTGCTGACCGAATGCATCATCACCTTCGGGAATCGTGCCTTCCTCATCGACCCAAGCGGCGGTGCCCTTGGTGGCAACGACGGGGATTTTGTGACTGCCGGATGCGGTGGTGATAACATGAGCCAGGCTTCGGACTACATTTTCCGCCTCAAGGGATGCTACCAGCGTCTGCTCAAATTCATCCGGAACAAGGTAGCCGCCCTCGGTATCCACGCCTTCCTGCAGGGCATTGCGAATCTCTGCGGTCAGCATACCGCCCTTGGTACGAGCCTGTGCCCAGAATGCCTTCTTATAGGCGTCAGAGGCTCGACCGGTTTTGGTATCTACCTTTGCCGTATCAGGCTTCTGCGTGATGGGAGTGTTGACTGGGGTGTTCAGTTCTCGCTCAAAAGCGTCCAGACGCTCCTGACGCTCGATCTCGTGGCCGAGGTCGACAATTTCCTTCTCCATTTTCTCATAGGTTGCGGTGTCCTCAGCGGAGAGAACGCCCTTGTCATTTCTGTGGGAGTCGAGAAAAGCCTTGGTCTGCTCCCAGGTCTTTGCACGCTGTGCGCGCAGGTCATTAATCTTACTCATTGGTTATATCCTCCTTAAGGTTTGATCAGTGCGAGCCTCTTTTCGAGCTCGGCGATAGGTGTTCCCGCTTTATTTGCAGGCTCGGACGGGGTGTGATGACTCTTGACCTTGGACATAAGCGAATTGGTGACGGCTCTGCGGCTGAATACAAAGCTGTCCTCCGCGGCAGTGCTTTCACCGTCTGCTTTGAACAGCAAATCGTCGGCGAAGCCCAGCTCCACAGCCTTGTTGGCATTCATCCAGGTCTCGGCATCCATGAGGTGGCTGAGCTTGGCACGGGACAATCCGGTCTTGATTTCATAGGCATTGATAATGCTTTCCTTGACTTCGGAGAGCATATCGATTGCCTTTTGCATCTCCTCACTGTCACCGATGGCAACCGTCAGCGGATTATGGATCATCATCAGTGCCGTGGGCGACATGAGCACCTTTGTACCCGCCATCGCAATGACGGATGCTGCAGAAGCGGCAATGCCGTCGATTTTCACGGTCACATCGCCCTTGTAGTCCATGAGCATATTGTAGATTTGTGCGGCCGCCACGCAGTCGCCGCCGGGCGAGTTGATCCAGACGGTGATATCCCCAGAGCCGGACATCAGCTCATCCTTGAAAAGCTGTGGTGTGACATCATCGTCAAACCAGCTTTCTTCGGCGATGGTTCCGTTCAAAAACAGCGTTCTCTCCGGAATCTGCTCCTGCGTCTCCTGATTGGTCACCGTTTGGGTCTTCCAATTCCAGAATTTCTTCATCGGATTTTTCCTCCTTTCCGTTATCGGTGTTGATATTCGCAAAAGCCCCAGCGTTTTGAAGCGGGAGCATATTGCCGTTAATGAGGTACAGGTCACCGCCGTCCTCGGCGGGGATACGGTCGAGGTTTTCAAGCTCTCGAATGTCATTTGCGGACATCCAGCCGTTCTGCCGCCCGATGGCGTACCCGTTCATGCGGGACTGATAGTCTCCTCGGAGCAGGCCTTCCAGATTGAATTTCACGAAATACTTCTTTTTCTCGTCCTCGGAAAACAGAGAGCGCATGATGGACTGCTCCCAGCGGATGACCCAAGGGTCGAGGGTGTATTTCACGAACTCAAGGGATTGCTGCTCAATATTGGAAAAGCTCGACTTTTCCAGATCGCCGACCATGTGGGGCGGCACTCGGAAAATTCGAGCAATCTCATTGATTTGGAATTTTCGTGTTTCCAGGAACTGCGCCTGCTCCGGCGAGATGCCGATGGGCGTGTATTTCATGCCTTCCTCCAGCACGGCGATTTTGTTTGCGTTGCCGCTGCCGCCGAAGGTGGACTGCCAGCTTTCCCGCACACGCTGCGGGTCTTTGATAGTACCTGGATGCTCCAGCACACCGCCGGGCGCGGCACCGTTGGCGAAGAACTTTGCACCATACTCCTCACAGGCAATCGCCATGCCGATGGCGTTTTTTGCCATTGCGATGGGGCTGTATCCGACCAGACCATCAAAGCCGAGTCCGGGGATATGCAGAACTTCTGATGGGTCAAGATACACAGTTGTCCCATTGACAGTGGGAGCATCATCGGATTGGGTGGAGTAGAGATAGTAGAGTTTTCCGTTTTTGTCCCGGTTGACCTCCATACGGTTGGGCATTAACGGATACAGCGACACCACTTCGCCCTTGCCGTTACGGATGATCTGCGCATAGGCGTTGCCCCAGAGAAGCAGATGCGTCATAAGCGTTTCCCGAAACACAAAGGAACTCATTTCCGGGTTCGGCTCATCGTGAAGCAGATGATAGAGCGGATGGTCGAGCGCCATCGCTTTGCCTCCGCTGTCGGTGTATTTGTAAAGGTGGAGCGGCAGTCCCGCAACTGCCTCAGACAGAATACGGACGCAGGAGTACACCGCCGTCATCTGCATGGCAGAACGTTCCGTCACCGTTTTCCCGGAGGTCGTACCGCCGAGGAAGAAGGCGTAGTTGCTGCCTGCCGTGCGGTTTTGAGGCTTGTCTCTGGATTTGAAAAGGCCTGAAAAGATACCCATGTGCATCACACTCCTTAAAAATGGGCAAAAGAAAAGCACCTCCGAAGAGATGCTTTCTTGTGGTATGAAATTTAGTTAATTTCCGTTTCGCTCAGCAGACGGCTGATATCCCGTCCTCCATAAATCACACGGACAGCATAAACCGTATTGCTGGTTTCTTCTGGGTAGTAAAAAATGAGATAATTCTTGACCGGAAAACAGCGCAGGCCTTGGCTCTTCCAGGGCTCTTCTTCATAGAGCCGATACCGCATGGGCATCTGATCCAAAGAGAGGATTTCCTTTGTAATCGACCGCACCAGATTCACGGCAACCTGCGGTTCCTGCAATTCATAGGAGATATAATCCAGAATATCTCGAAGGTCCCGTCTGGCTTGGTCGGTAAATTTTACATCCCAATTCATACGCCGTAGTCTCTTTTCAGTTCGTCCATAACGCTCTGAGCAGAATAAACACGCCCTTCACGGACATCCGCCATGCCTTTTTCAAGCTCTGCATCCTGCTGCTCTTTCGTTAGCGCACCGAAAGCCACAGGCTTGCGCTCAGGCAGCTTCATTTCAAAAGGAATGCCGCGCTGCAGAACGACCTGCCGCAAAAACATACTGACTGCGTTGGACATGGGAATGCCCAGCTGATCCAGCACCTGTTCAGCCTGCTCTTTAATTTCCGGCTCTACACGAGCGAAAACATTTGAAGTCCTTGCCATAGCTTATCGCCTCCTTGCGAATATAGTATACCACTTTTGCTTGCGATATGCAAGCGGTTCGCAAAGAGTTTACAATTTCAGAGAAACAGCAGCCCTCGTGAATCGTATACGCTCTCAGTGGTGTCGTTGCCGCACCGTATCGCACGGTCAAGTGCCATAATGGTCGCCACGGCACCGTCAATTTTCTCTGTGGATTTTTCCTTGTCCGGCTTGATGTTGCCCGCTGGGTCAGTGCGGATGAAAATGTTGTCCATCATCCAGCGGAGGACAGGATGACCGCCGTGGGAAATGCGCTGCTCCAGCACCAGCTTCATCAGTTCCTTCGTGGGTGGGGACATATCCTTGAATCCCTGCCCGAACGGAACGACCGTAAAGCCCATACCTTCGAGGTTCTGCACCATTTGCACAGCACCCCAGCGGTCGAAAGCAATTTCCCGAATATTGAACCGCTCACCCAGGCTTTCGATGAATTTCTCGATGTAGCCATAGTGAACGACATTGCCCTCGGTGGTTTGGAGGTATCCCTGACGCTCCCATACATCGTATGGCACATGGTCGCGCCGGACTCGGAGATCGAGGTTGTCCTCCGGTATCCAGAAGTACGGCAGGATGATGTATTTGTCGCTCTCGTCCTCTGGCGGGAACACCAGAACGAACGCCGTAACGTCTGTGGTTGACGAGAGGTCAAGGCCGCCGTAGCAGACACGGCCTTCCAGGTCATCCTCGCAGACAGTGAACTCACATTTGTCCCACTTGTCCATGGGCATCCAGCGCACCGCCTGTTTCACCCACTGGTTAAGCCTCAGCTGCCGGAAGGAGTTCTCCTCGCCGGGGTTCTGCTTGGCAGACTCGCAAGCGTCCTTCACCTTGTCGATGCCGACCGTGATGCCGAGGGAGGGATTGGCTTTCTTCCAAACCTTCGGGTCTGTCCAATCGTCCGATTCCTCCGCACCGTATATAACGGGATAGAAGGTGTGGTCAATTTTACGACCCTCGATGATGTCCTTGGCTTTCTGGTGAATCTCATAGCAGATGGACTTCGTGTCGTTGCCGGCCGTGGTGATGAGAAAATACAGCGGCTGCATTCGGGCGTCACCGGAACCTTTGGTCATGACATCAAACAGCTTGCGGTTGGGCTGCGTGTGTAACTCATCGAACACAACACCGTGGGTATTAAAGCCGTGCTTGTTACCAACATCGGCGGAGAGCACCTGGTAGATACTGCCCGTTGGCTGATAAATGAGCCGCTTCTGGGAATCCAGTATCTTGACCCGCTTGGAAAGCGCCGGACACATCCGCACCATATCCGCCGCCACATTGAACACGATGGATGCCTGCTGACGGTCGGCGGCACAGCCATAGACCTCGGCGCGTTCCTCTCCGTCACCGCAGGTGAGCAGAAGCGCCACCGCAGCGGCAAGCTCTGACTTGCCCTGTTTCTTGGGAATCTCGATGTATGCCGTGTTGAACTGCCGATAGCCGTTGGGCTTGAGGACACCGAAGATGTCCCGAATGATCTGCTCCTGCCAGTCAATGAGTTCAAAGGGTTTCCTTGCCCAGGTGCCTTTGGTGTGGCACAGGCTCTCGATGAACATCACGGCATAATCCGCTGCATCCGCATCGTAGTGGGAGGTTTTCTCCATGAACCGTGTCGGCTTGTAATTCTTCAGTTTTCGCAATTTCTCACCCCCTCCGGCAGAGCAATAAAAATAGCCGCCACCGAAATCGGTGCGACCTTCTGTATAACGAGCAGCAGCCCCTTTCGGAGCCGTTGCTTTGAAATTTCGGCTTTTACCAGTTCTCGCTGTGGAGCAGAAGCTCCAGCGCAAGCTGCGTGTTCTCATCGGTGGGCTCAATGTCCCAGCCTCTGTCGTAGTTACAGACGATTTTTCCGTTGCGCTTGAGCATCAGCTTGGAAATGCGCCCGCCGTCGATGCCCCACTCGGAGCCCTTGTCGTACTGCTTCATCCAGTAGTGAAAAACCTCGCCGTTAACTCTGATGCTGCCTTCTTTCCACATAACCGTGTACCTCCGTTTGTTTTGTTGTGAGTGTATATTACCGTCATGTCCGGGATATATCCAGTCATTTCGGAGACATATAGTACACGATCATTCGGAGTAAAAACTGTGTATTTTACAGCGTTATTCCGGCTGGCGGCAGCGGTGAATGGAGGCGATGATCTGCTCCTGCTCATCCGGCTTTACGCCGATGGAATCGAGCGCCTCCCGTGTGCCACAATCCGGGCAGATGAGTGTTTCGTTGTCGAGCCTTGAAAGAGCCGGATGCTCCCGGTAAGCTTGCCCGCACCTGGGACAGACCGATATTCGGATGATTTTATTTTCCCTCATGATGTTCCTCCCCACATTTAAGATAAGCGTCTATCAGCACAAGTCGGTCAAAGCCAAAATCGTCGTAGCCCTGGATGCAGGTCTGCATATAAGGAATGGACGGAATGCCGATGGGCCTGTCCTCATGCATGATGTACACGAATACCCGGCGCTTACGGATTTTTCCCGTGCGGATACCCTTGATTGGTAGGGTCAACTCCTTCTTGTAATAGAAGTTCGGGAAGCCCTCGTAACGGTCCAGGGCTTTTTCATCCTCTGCGGTGACTTCCCATACAGCAACAGGAACTGAGACGCCGGACTTCTTTTCCACCGTAAGGTAAGAGCCTGTTTTGCTGCCCTTGAAAAGCAGTTCGTAATCCTTGAGAACCGATGTGCCGATGATCCGTGCCGACGGGCAGCGCATCCGCATCTGACGGACATTGAGGTTGCTGCCGTAAGCGATGTAATAGCGTTTTTCCATAAAAAATACTCCTTTCCGAAGTTGCCTTCTACCACCGAAAGCCCGCCATCAGCGGGTTCGGGGGCCTCTGAGCTGCGTCCTTCAAGCGGCTGCTCTGCCGCTGCGGAAAGCTGCATCCCCATCCAGGCGCTTCGTGAGTAGCTCTCTTGCGGTCTTGAACTCGTCGCCAATAAAGCCGAGGCGAAGGAGCCAAGTGCGCATTGCGTATTTGGGGTTCTCGTTCTGCTGGGGCTTGGGGCTTGCGGTTCTGACCTTCTTTGCCATCTGGCTCAGGGCGAGGCAGAGCTGAATGTAACTCTTGAGCTGTCCAGCGTGGAGTCCGTTCTGCTTGCCGTCTGCCGGAGCATCGAACTGGAAGAGCCGGAACTCGACCGTTCCCTTGGTGAAGGTGGCGTGGAGGTTCAGCATATGGTAGCGGCTGTCGTTGTAGTGCTGGCTTCTGCCGTAGTCGGCGTTCTGGCTGCCGTACCAAATATCAGCCAAGGCTGCCATGGTGGTGGGTTTTCTGTTGTTCAGCCGTTCCAGGAATCTGGGGTCAACCGTGCGGCAGTAGCGGCTGATGCGGCCTCTGTCGAGGTTCAGTGCGCTTGCCAGGAGGTCTTCGTGGCTTGCCATGATGTTTGCGAGGTTTCGGAGTGTTTGGGGCGTGTGCCCCTTGGCACCGATGTGGATGTGAACGCCGCAGCCTCTGGTGGCATCGCTTTTGGCTCCTGCTTTGCGCAGGCGGCGAATCAGCTCCTGCAGGGTTTCCATGTCGGTGTAGGTCAGGATCGGCGTGACCATCTCGCATTTCTCGCTGTCCGGCCCTGCGATGCTGACATCCTTCTGGAATTTCCATTCCCGTCCGTCTGCGTCCCAGGCTGACCAGGTGCAATAGCCGTTGCGGTAAGAGGTGTTCTCGTACCGTCCGGTACCGAAGAAGGTGGCTGCCAGCCTTGCGGCTTTCTCTCTGGTGATACTGTTCATTTCGACCTCGACCCCGATGGTCTGCTTCTTCATTTCGGCTACCTGGTTTTCTGTTCTCTGGCTCATGTTTGTGACCTCCGTTTTGGTTTGTTTTCCCTTTCGGTAGTCACATATTACCTCTGAAAGCACACTATATCCAGTTATATCTGAGCTATAAACTACACGATCTTGTGGTCCGGAAACTGTGTATATTACAGCACTCCGACATCATCCGGTTGGCTGGAAAGCGGTTTGAAATCCAAGGTCTCCAGCATCAGTTGGGCTCCGAGGCGGTAACCGCCAATGAAGGCTTGCACGGTTTCCTCCGCCTTAAGGGAATCAATATCTCCCAAAAGCTGCTCCAAGGTGGCGACCTCCTCAGTCCTCATGAAGCTACGGAGCATCTGAATGCTTTTGTCGATGCGCTGATTGAGTTCCTGCTCATCAGTATCGGGAGGAGCGGTTCGTTCCCAGGGGTGTATCTCGCCAAAGTATAGGCGGCGCAGCAGTTCATTTTTCATCTGCGTCACACCCCGAAAAAAGAACTCGGCATTCATCCTCGCCCCAGGCCAAGCTCAGACCGCATCCGTTATCCCAAGCGACCATGATGGAGCCAATATCGTCAACCCCACGCACAGTGCCTTTCGTGCCGACAGGCGGTGCCTGTGGGTCATCCATCTGAACAAGCTCCACACGGGTGCCGACCGGGTATTCCTTACGGATACGCTCGACCGTCTCTTTACTCGGAAATCTCATGCTGCGCACCTCCGTTTCTGAAAGCCGAAGAGCCGGAGAGGTTCTTCAGCAGGATTTTTCGAGCGGTCTTGTATTCCGCACCGATAAAGCCAAGCCGCAGGAGAAAGCAGCGGAATGCATATTTCTCATTGTCGGTCGGCTTTTCCGTTGCGTTAATCCGTTTCTGATTCCGTGCCATCTCGCACAGCTTGCAAATAAAGGTGTCATAGGCTTTCATCTCGTCCGGGGTTGGAGTCGCCGGGAACCAAGGGAAGGATACCTTCGTGTCCGTGATTTCCAGTGGCAGGTCAGGGACTCCGAGGGCTTTCTTGATAAGACCACCCTTGGCGGCAATGAGTGCCTTGAGGTTTTCCAGATTGCTGTCGGTGAACAGGCTCTTCGGCATGGAAACGCAGACGGCGCAAGGCTCGTCCTCATCCTCGGTGTGGCTCTGGTCGATGTCAAAGCCCTCATCGTAGATATGCTCAAGCAATCTTTCAATGACCTCGCTGTCGGCATGGTCGTCAAAGGAAAGGCTGCCGTTTCGGTCGATGGTGAAGTAATCCACCTCATAGTTGAATGTGGGCGCACCGCAGTACTTTGCGGGAACGCCGAGCCAGTCGGAGATGGTCTTAACCAGCCGCTTGCGCTCCGCACCCTGGGCATGGATTGTAATCGTCATGTTCGTGACCTCCTTGATTTTTGGTAGTCACATATTACCGTCACGCTCGGCATATATCCAGTTATATCTTCACATTTTCGGTGTAGATTATATCGGCGCATTATCGCCGCCGGACTGTGCATACCACACAATTCCGCAGAGTACGAACCATACGCACGGGAGTGCCACGCCGTTGCCCCACATCTTATATTCCGCACTGTCGGAATACGGGTTTTTCAGCCACTTTGCGACCTGCTTGTCGGATTTCATTTTGCAGCCGGTCACTTCGGAGTAGGTCTTGAACACCTTGTGCCAGAAGTACATTTCCTCATCGGACGGTTTTTCCGTACCGAGATCGGCGCACCAGTTGTCCGGGAAGCCTTGAAGCCTGGCACACTCGGTGGGCGTCAGCCGTCTGACGGTGTATCCGCTTTGAATGGCGCCGGGCCCTTTTGCCACGAGGGTCGGCTGCAGCTCTTCCTCGAAGGTCGGAGCGAACTTGGCGTTCTGCCCTTGGTTGAAGGTATCTCTGCCTATGCCGTAGCAAACGGCAGTTGGGTCTTTATAATCCCGTGCAAGGACGGTCGGTGCTTTTTCCTTGGAAACCTGGGTGAAGCTGCCCGTTGTCATGCTGTACACGGCATGGCGGTCAACGGTGTTAAGCGTAAAGCTGACATCCTCGTTGATGCCATCGCCCTGCGCACCGTTTTTGTTATCTCTTCCAATCATAGAACCTTGCAGCACAAAGGTCTGCTGTTTCGTCCCTGCATTGGCGCACACCACAGCGGAGCGGTCGCCCAGGTCACGAACTTCATCACGCTGATTTTGCGTGAAAGCAACAACGGCGATGCCGCCCTGGTTACAGGAAGGATTACCGCCGTTGCCGTCCAGCGTCCGTGCGGTTTCCGCTTCGTAGATGCCGCTGTGGGGATTATCCGACTTCATGGCGTTGGAGTCCTTGGATGAGATGCCGAAGGGCTGAAGGACGCAGGTGAAATTGTCCTTGTCCGGCATCCGCTGATTTCCACCTGCGTTCTGTTTGGTGAGAGTCGGAGAAACCTGCCCGCCGTCCCAGCCGCAAGGCTCGAACAGCATCTGGTCGTTGTTGCAGGACAGAGTCGCGGACTTATTCTCCTGAATGAGCGCACCCTTGCCGCCGCCTTCGCAGCCGGAGCGGATCTTCATCACAAGCGGTACATTGTTGCCGCCCGTGCCCATGCGGGAGGTCAGCGTCTGCACATTGCCGTCCTCGGAAAGTTTGACTCTGCTGTCGGTCGGATGGTTTTCCAGCGCGACCGCCGCAGGAACGACCCCAGCACGGAGCGTGGGAGAGCATTCCTCCTCATAGCCGATGGTGCGGCTCTTTGCGGAATGCTCGATGCAAAATCCTGCCGACTCCATGACGCAGGGCGGATGATGCGCTTCTGCTCGGAGCGTGGAGGTGACTTCCTCTGTGATGTCCATGCGGTCACCGCCCTGGTCGTTCAGCACGATGCCGTTGCGACCGGTGGACATTCCACAGTTCACGCCGAGGGTGGCGGAAGTGTCGTCCGTCAGACTGCCGTTGTATCCGTCATAGCCTGTCGCTCCAGCGCAAGGCGTAAAACTTCCGGCAGATCTTTGCCACGAGCGGAAGCCCTCCGCAGAATACCCAGACAAGCCTTCTGACTCAAATAGTATTTTTCCGGCACTTCTGCCTGCAAGATCTGCGACAAGGTAGATGCGGCGTCTTCGCTGGGGAACTCCCCAGTATTGCGCATCGAGAGTGCGGTACGCAACGCTCCATCCGTCTCCCAGGTAAAGGTCGGCATAGGGCCATCGTGCTTTTTCAGGCATAGGCACCTCGGCGTTCGGCTCGGCGATGCCGATGACCGCTTCGAGAACGGCTTTGAAGTCCTCGCCCTTGTTCGAGGAGAAGGCACCGGGAACATTCTCCCAACAGATCCATCTTGGATATTTGCCATCGGTGGCACACCTCATTTCTTTGATGATTCGGACGGCTTCATAAAAAAGACTTGAACGCTTTCCGTCCAAGCCGTCTCTTCGGCCTGCCACGCTCATGTCCTGACACGGTGAGCCGAAAGTGATGATGTCCACGGGTTCGATCCTGCCGCCGTCCATAGCGGAGATGTTCCCGTAGTGCTTCATAAAAGGTAGGTGCTTGGTGGTCACTCGGATGGGAAACGGCTCAATTTCCGATGCCCACACGGGAGTGATACCTGCAAGCAGTCCGCCCAACGGAAAACCCCCGGAGCCGTCAAACAGGCTTCCGAGGGTCAAAGTCTTATTCGTCATGTGTTTTCACCTCGCAATCGGTCTTTCAGGGCAGAATAAAACGCTTTGCTTTTCAGAGGCTTTCCGGCGTTCTGCCATTCCTCTTCAAAGTCAAAGCGTTTCTCCAGTTCTTCCACCGAGTAGTCTGCGCGGAACTTTCGCCATGTCATACCGTCCCATGTTTTCAGCTGTTCCCACAGTTCAGGAAAGTGCCGGTGCAGCTTTTGCAGCTCCGAGAGAGACTGTAACGGGCAGCACCAGCAGGACACCCTGCGGAATATTTCATACAGCCCATCCCAATCAAAGCCGTGGTCATAACAATACCGAAGGCATTCCGCTTCGGTGATGTTCCAGTCCACAAGCGGATGCCGGTGGTTTTGATTTTGATTATTCTTCCGTTCCAGGCGGTATCCCTCATCTGCGGCAAGCCCCACATACTCGATTACGGTGTAGGTCTCCCTCAGCTTTCGCAGATACCGTTCCCTCGGCTCGTTTTTCAGCCGTTCCGTACACCAGCGCATTTTTGGCCCCGCCCAGCCGTAGCCGAGGTGGTCTGCACCGTACTTTTCAGCGAAAGTGGTGCTGCGCTTGCGGCGAATGGGATGCTGACAGAAATAATACTCAAAGGAGTGTGGCGCTTGGATGCGTGTAATGGGTCTTCCGATATACTGCTCGACTTTATCCAGATGCGCATACAGTCCCGGAAATTCCAAGCCGGTATCGCAGAAGAGAATATCATCGACCGGCATTCCTTTTTCCAGCATCATAAGCAGCATGGCGGTGGAGTCCTTGCCGCCTGAAAGAGAAACAACATGGTATTCCGGCTTATTCTGCTCCATCACACACCTCGTTGAACTTATATTCCTTGCCATCCCGCAGGACGCTGACCTTTTCGTCCGAGCCGACCTGTTCGATGTATCTGCGGACAATGACATCACAGAACTTTTCGTCCAGTTCGATGGTGCAGCAGATGCGGTCGGTCTGCTCACAGGCAATGAGCGTAGAGCCGCTGCCGCCGAAGGGGTCAAGCACCACGGAGTTTGCCATGGAGCTGTTCTGAATCGGATACGCAAGAAGCGGAATGGGCTTCATGGTGGGATGGTCGCCGTTTTTCTTGGGCTTGTCGAACTCCCAGATGGTGGACTCTTTGCGTCCGGTGTACCACTGGTGCTTGCCTTTCTTTTTCCAACCGTAGAGACACGGCTCGTGCTGCCACTGATACGGAGAGCGCCCCAGTACCAGGGACTGCTTTTTCCAGATACAGCAGCCGGAGAGATAGAAGCCCGCATCGGCAAAGGCTCTGCGGAAGTTCAGCCCTTCGGTGTCGGCATGGAACACATAAATGGACGCATCGTCCGCCATGACCTTCTCCATATTGGAAAAGGCATCGAAGAGAAAGTCGAAAAACTTCTCCGATGCCATATTGTCATTCTTGATTTTCCCGGCGCTGCCCTCGTAGTTCACATTGTAGGGCGGGTCGGTAATGACGAGGTTCGCCTTGCGGCCGTCCATGAGGGCGGCGTAGGTTTCCTCTTTTGTACTGTCACCGCAGATGAGCCGATGCCGCCCCAGCGTCCAGATGTCGCCGGGCTTCGTGAAGGTAGGCTTTTGCAGCTCGGCATCCACATCGAAATCGTCCTCTTTGGCTTCGATTCCATCGTCAAACAGCTTTGACAGCTCTTTTTCGTCAAAACCTGTGAGGAGCGGGTCGAAGTCTGCCGCCTGCAAGGACTCAATCTCCACACGCAGGAGTTCTTCATCCCAGCCCGCATCCATCGCCATGCGGTTGTCGGCAATGATGTAGGCTTTCTTCTGGGCTTCGGTGAGGTGGTCGGCAAAGACGCACGGCACCTCGGTGATGCCTTCCTCCTTGGCGGCAAGAATACGACCGTGACCGGCAATAATGCCATAGTCACGGTCAATGATAACGGGATTGATGAAGCCGAACTCTCTAAGCGAGGAGCGGAGCTTATTGATCTGCTCCGGGCTGTGTGTTCTTGCGTTGTTTACATACGGCACCAGCTTTGTAATGGGAACGAGCTGCATCTCAGTCGTTGTTTTCATCAAACCAGCCCCCATTCCGCAAACTTCTCAAAGCCGCCGACCGAGCGGATATAGTTTCGAGCAATCTCCACGATTTTCTCATACGGTCTGCCGTCTACGGTGTCATCACCAATGGCACAGCAGAGCGTTACGGGCTTGCCGGTTTCCTGGGCTTTGAGAAAAGCATAGATGTTGACAGACACATCTGCCTTAGATAGATCCTTACCGTGCAGACCGCCGCCGGTCACTGAGTCAGCCATATCTGAACCGAGCTTGCGGTTGGCAGCGCCGGTGTCCACATCGGTACCACCGGTCCAGTCACCGAGTGGGTTGATCTCCGCATCGGGATAAATCTCGCGCAGATGCTGCGTTTCGGCATTGCTCTGACAGAGGATGAGTCGGTCACCGTCCAGAATGTATTTGCCGTCATTTGGATACACGGAGAAAATGTTCCGTGCGATCTGCGACAGCTTTTTCTGCTCCTCGGTCACGGGCATTCCTTTGAAGATGCCGTTGTCACCGCAGCGGACGCCGTCTGCCTGGTTGTCGGCAAGGTGACTGTCCTGCGGAACTTCCGCATAGTCAATGGTAAGGTTTCCTGCAATGCGGTGAACGGTGGCAACAACCTCCGACTTGTCCAGCATGACGGAGGTTTCCACTATGATGTGGCACACGCCGTGGCCGATGAGGACTTCAACAGCGATGCGGGGATTTTCTGCTTTCTTGTATGCCAGGTCGACAAGCGCACCGGCAATCCTGTCCGCCACCTTGTCCGGGTGGCACGGATTTACTTTTTCAAACATGGTGTTACCCCTTTCTCGCACGGAGCAGACGCTCCATAAGGTCGTCCTGCGGCGTAGACTCGCCGTATTCCGTGCTGCAGTTTTCTTTCACGATCTGGAAAATCTCATTCCAGAGCCGAACCGCCTGGTTCATGTAGTTGATGCCGATATTGATAAACGGGGACGGAATCGGCTTTCCCGTGGTGGGGTGCTTGGAGAGGAAGCCCATACGGTTGGTCATTTCCTCGCACTGCACCCAGCGGGCGGAACACATGGCATAGCGCTCCAAAAGCTGCGGCGACACCTTTGCGGCACAGCCAATGCCTTTGAGCCATTGCCAGGTTTCCGTGTAGATTTCCTGCGCCTGCAGGACGCTGCCGTCCCGCTGCTCGGCGGAAAGAAAATCATGGGGCTTCGGCATAGCAACACCCTCGACTTCGGGAATATCCAGCACTTCAAGTTTTCTGCCGCCGGGATTACCGTTTTCGGCTTTGTCCTTGACTGAGGACTTTTTTCTTCCCGCACCGGGTCTTGCACCGCCGCGCCCGCCTGTGTTATTCGATTTTGTGGGCATCCAAGTTCACCTCCCTTAATTACCCTTTTGATTTCGCCTTTTTCGCGCACGTGACCCCGGGCCGTTGCCCGACCGAAAAGGTCCCGGAGATTTTCATCCCCCTACCGGTCGCCGATGTCGTGGTGGATCTTGGTGTGGCAGGACTGACAGAGGCTCATCAGGTTGTCCCTTGCGTGAGTGCCGCCTTTGGAAACGGGCAGGATGTGGTGAACTTCCTGTACCGGAGTCAGCCGACCTTCCTTGAGGCACATCTCACAGAGGGGATGCTCCGCCGCATAGCGGTCACGGATGCGTTTCCATGCTCTGCCGTACTTGCGGTTAACATCGGAGCTGCGCTCGTATTTATCATATTTGCGGCGTTCCTCCGTGCGGTGCTGCTCACAGAACTGTCCGTCACAGAGGTTGGGGCAGCCGGGATAAGAGCAGGGTCGCAACGGTTTCTTCGGCATCGTTTCACCTCCTTGGGCATAAGAAAAGCCCCACGGGATTGCTCCCATGAGGCTGTCCTCGATTCTTTTTCGCTGATTATATCATATCATAATGTCGAGGTGGGCATCTACCGACAAAGGCGGGTATTTCCGGCGTCTTTCAGATCCGAATCGGGTCGGTGGGTAAAACCACTGCCGAAAGAGCTGCCTTATGCCATCTGCGAATGGTGCTTTCATCTGCGTTCAACTCTCCGCCGATCTGCTCCCAGGTCATGTTGTGGATGTAGCGGTAGCGGAGGACCATTCGCTCATTGACATTGATGACGGTGTCAACAGTCGTGCGGATCTGCCGTTTCAAGTCAACGAGGGTGTCAATCTCACTGTTGACCGCTTTTTCAAGGTCCATAATCTTTTCCAAGCACCGCACGAAGGGAGCATCCGTGTTGCGAGAGGTCTGCACTTTTTCCTCCCAGGACGGCGAGGAGATACCGCAGGCCATTTCCCGCAGGCGGGTGATCTCCGCAATGTTGGAATCGATACGCTGGTCGAGGCGGTATGCCTGACTGAGATATTCCTTTGCCGTCATACGCCGTACACCTCCCGGTGGAGTTTTTCGATCAGCACCTCACCGTCCAGAGAAGTAAGCGTCTGAAACCAGCTGGAGCGGAAAAACCGCTCACAATCCTTTCTGACGGATTCGGCATCCTTGTCCCAGGGGTATTTCTTCAAACGGCGCAGCGCACGGCGATGGTCTTTCGCTGCCGCCAGAATAATAGCGTTTGCGAGGTTCGTATAACAGGTTTCCATTCTCATCCCTCCAAGTTGGCCTTGACCGCATCGATGAGTGCGGTCTGGGTCTTTTCTTTTTTACGGAGCGCAGTCATGATGCGCTCGTCGATGGTGTCTTTGGCAATAATGTGGTGAATGACCACGGTATCGGCGGTCTGTCCCTGTCGCCACAGTCGGGCGTTGGTCTGCTGGTAGAGTTCCAGCGACCAGGTCAGCCCGAACCAGATGAGAGTCGAGCCGCCCGCCTGCAGGTTCAGCCCATGACCGGCTGACGCCGGATGGATGAGTGCTACAGGGAGCTCACCGCTGTTCCATCTGCGGATGCTGTCGGAATCGTCCAGCAGACTGAACGGGATGTGTCGTTCGTGGAGCCGCTCGGAGATGCGCTCCAGGTCGTGCTTGAACCAGTACGCCACAAGGACGGGTTTCCCGTTTGCGGCTTCGATGAGATCCTCCAGCATATCCAGCTTGCGGTCGTGTATCTGAAACACACGCTTGTCCTCTCCGTAGACTGCTCCGTTTGCCATCTGGGAGAGCTTATTCGCAAGTGCTGCGGCGTTCCCGGCGTCGATTTCTTCGCCTTTCAGCGAGATAACCAGGTCTTGTTTCATGGCATCGTAGGCTTTGCGCTCTGTTTCGGATAGCGTCACAATGGCGTCATTATGAACGCACTCCGGCATATCCAAATGGTCGACGGCTTTCATGGAGATGGTGATGTCGGAGATGGCATCGTAGATCTGTTCCTCCGCACCGGGCAGCGGCTTGTAGCTGAACACCACCTGTCCGTTGCGCTTGTCCGGGCGGAAGAAGGTGTTGCGGTAATGGGTGATGAACCGACCGAGCCGCTTGCCCATATCGAGAATGCGAAACTCCGCCCACAGATCCATGAGACCGTTGCTGCTTGGCGTGCCGGTCAGGCCCACGATGCGCTTGATGCCGGGACGGACTTTCAGCAGACTGCGGAACCGCTTTGCCTGATAGCTTTTGAAGGAGGACAGCTCATCGATGACCACCATGTCGTAATCAAACGGAATGCCGCTTTCCTCCACGAGCCACTGGACATTCTCCCGGTTGATGATGTACACGCTGACCCGCTGCCGGAGTGCCGCCTTGCGCTCTGCTTCTGTACCGACAGCCACCGAGTAGGTCAGCCCATGCAGATGATCCCACTTGTGGATTTCCGCAGGCCATGTATCTCTGGCGACACGCAGCGGAGCGATGACCAGCACCTTGCGAACCAGAAAGCTGTCGAGGCAGAGGTCGAAGATGGCGGAAAGTGTGATTGCTGTTTTGCTCAACCCAAGCCCATATCAAGAAATATCGCAGCAATGGGATGGCTCTCAAGGTAGTCAATGCAGAACTGCTGGTAATCGTGTGGTATGAACTTCATCGGGCATCACCTCCTTCCCAGAAGATTCGCTCCCTCATGTGTAGTGCGGCGTGCTCCGATTGTGAGTGGAGTATCATGAGGTTATCTGGATCGTTATTCCGTTTATTCCCATCAATGTGATGAACAATCTCGCCAGGGCGGAGAGGTCTTCCGAGTATCTGCTCTGCAACGACCCGATGTTCATGCCGACCATACAGCTTTTGTGTACGTTACCCCATCGCCAGAATCGAGCTTCTGCCGCCGTAGCTTCTTGCGAATTTCAGGAGTCATGCGAGATGAATTTAGCTCTCGATTGAGCCGCACCATGTTACGACTCATATTGCTGTAGTCTTTTAATTCTGCATATCCATCCGGATTAAATGCTTTGCTGCTGAAATGGGCGAGGCACTCTCGGCTGCAAAAGTTATGGGTGGAAACTTTACTCGCATATTTCATGGAATTCTTGCCGCACCAATCGCACTTGACCAATAATTTCACTGAGTATCCCTCCAATCTGTTCGGGGCTATCGATGCAGTACACCGAAAAGCCGAGTGCTTCTAACTGCCTTTTTCGCCTTACTTGCAGAGGGCAGAGTGTTTTGCCCGGTGCTTTCAACTCAATGAAGGCGATTCTGCCGCCGGGCAGGAGTACCAGACGGTCCGGTACTCCATCAAGGCCGGGGCTTGTAAACTTCGGTGCAAGACCGCCTTTTGTGCGTACAGCCTGCACCAGCTTTGCTTCTATCGTTTTCTCACGCATAATGACCTCCTGTGTTCTCAAAACTCGAAAAGTCCTTTACGTGCGCAAATGCGGGTATTGCGTGCTTGTTGCTCTTTATTCCTTCTTCTTTCGATATATAAGAAAGGTTAGGAACACGGGAACAAGACCGCCTGTTTTCTTTGGTACTTATGGGGCCGCCGCCGTTCCCATGAGGTGTTCCCATAAATGTGCCGAGCGGATATGCTTCTTCCCGGAACCTGTTCCGAAGGATGTCGGGTACATTCATTTTCATTAGGAACACTCCTTGGGAACAAAGACATACTGCGGACCGTAAAGCGGGATACGCACCTTGCTATCCAGCCGCTTCCAACCCAGGCGGGCAAGGATGGCGGTCAGCTCGTTGCTGTCCGTTCTGCGGATATTGGCACGTTCCTTGCCGAAGCATTCGCACCAGATCTCCATGTTGGACACCTGGGTGCGCTTGACCGTACCATGCTTTTGGATATCGCCGAAGTCGCTGCCTGTGAGGAAGTTGCGGCGCTCGAAGATGTCCATGCCATCCCAATCCTCCGGGAGCAGGGTGTCGAGATACAGCCGGACAAGCCCTTCACGCTCGTCGGACTCCATCGCCTCCCGCTGTTCAGCCTTGGACAGTGCTTCCAACTCGGCACTCAGATAGAGCTTCTCGCCCTGCTTCACATACACCAGCGTTTCCGCCCAAATCTGGCAGATCAGCTCCGGGGTCAGATCCCAGGAGTGCTTGATGCCCGTACCAGGCGTCTTGACCGGCCAGAAGCGACGGTTTCCGGTGGTGTCACGGAGATAGCCGGACTCGGCGTTGGTTGTGCCGAAGAACACGCACTGGCGCAGATGCGGTGTGGCTCTCTTGCCAAAAGCAGCACGGTAAATATCGTTCTGTCGGGAGAGGAAGGAGCGCAGCGTCTCCACCTCGGCTTTTTTCAGCCCCGCCAGTTCGCCGATCTCCAAGATCCAGTACCCCTGCAATTTCTCTGCAGCGGTCTTGTCCTTGGTGTCGCCCAGGTTCAGACTGTCGGAGAACCACTCTCCGGCCAGCTTTGCAATGAGGGTGCTTTTGCCGACACCCTGGGGACCGTTCAGAACAAGCATGGAGTCAAATTTGCAGCCGGGATACAGCACACGCTTGATGGCGGCGCAGAGGGTCTTCCGGGTGACGGCACGGACATATTCGTTGTCGTCTGCGCCGAGGTAGTCGATGAGCAGCGTGTCCACACGGGGAACCTTGTCCCACTCCGGCAGATTTTCAATGAACTCCCGAATGGGATGGTAGGAGCGGTCGTCCGTGACCTTTGCCACGGCAATGTCGTAGTTTCTTGCAGAAAAGGTGCCGTAGTGGGAATCCACATAGCTGATAAGCTGGGCATCATCCGCATCCCGCCAGAATTTCGAGGGGTGCCGCCAAGGCACATCGCCCTTGATCTCCATACCGTCCAGAAGCTGGTTGAACACCAGCGGTTTCAGAAGCGGGTCGTTCATGAGGATTACGGTGAGGTTCTGCAGCGTGTTTTTTACCTTGCCGGCCTTGTCCAGTTCCAGGGCTTTCTGCCAGTCCTCGTCGGAGAATTCTTCGCTTGCCTGGGCTTTGCGCTCCTCGGCAAAGACCGCTTTGACCTTCTCGTCCTTGAGGGCGAAATCCGACATTGCCTGGAAAGACGGCAGCTTGCTGGGTGCAGTATCTGGGGCACACTTATCGTCCAGGTCACGGAAGCGGTGCAGGCGCACCAGGTCAAAAGCGTTCAGCAGCCGACCGCAGACCGGGTCGGTGGCATGGTGGCTGTATGCGAATTTGCCATCGTAGACGATGACACCGGCAGACGAATCGGCGGGGATATAGTCGTAACGACCGTTCATCGCAGACGGCGCATACACTTCCGAGAGAAAGGCATCGATGGCTTCCTCCACGGTATAGGCTCGGCAGAAAGCACCCACCACACCCGGCTTTGTCAGCGGGTCAGCTTGCTGGGCGATGCTGTGCTGCACCACCTCGGACTGGCGGCTGGAAACCGGCCAAGTGGAGGCGTCGTGCCAATCATCGTAGTGGGAAAGGTACTCATCCGGGTCAAGCTCTGCGCCGTCCTGCACCTTGTAGAAAAACTCGCCGTTGGCAGAGGTGGAAGGCCAATACATGAGCCGGGATGCCTCGTAGGTGGTATCGTCAAAGAGGTCAATGCCGATCTCCTTTGCCACCATGCGGGCGACTGCCGGATATTCCTCCTCGCTGATCTCCCGTTTCAGCGGAATGAGCAAACGAAGGCGGGGATGCTCCGGCGTGTGTTTATGGGTGGAATAGACGCAGCACTTGAAGTCGTGGAACAGCGTAATTTCGTCCCAGATATCCGGGGTACCGTAATCCATATCCAGTGTGAGCAGAGAGCGGCACAGCACCATGCCGTTTTTGCGGCGACCTTCCCGGAGATGCCCTCCGACGAAGCCGCCCACATCCTTTATGCCGTCCTGCTGACCCTTTTTCAGCTTGCGGTATTCTTCGACCGTTTCGGTGGTGCGGATGGTGCTGCCGCAGCGGGCGCAGAGATCCGCCCAGGAGATGTCCTGGTTCTTCCACTTTTTATCCATGCGGCTATTGCCGACTGCGATCTTCATCTGTGTACCTCCTCACAGTTTTCGGTAAAGTAACGGATAAGCTGACCTTTTCGTTTTGCTTTCTCGATCTCGATGCTCATGCCGCTGGTGATTTTCTCTCCGAACACCCACAGCTCGGCGCATTTGGAGAGTAGGACGATGTCCATGAACAGTGCCAAGTCACGCTCCCTGCGGTCATTGTCATTCATGAATTGGGTGAAATAGATGTGCGGTGCGATGGGTACGCACCCGGCTTCTACGGCGAAGCGGCAGTAAGTACGGGCGTTCTCCTGGTTCTTCAACATATCCCCGGCCAGCGGAGAGCAGATATACACCACAGGACGGAAGGCTCGAAGTGCCTTGGCTTCCTGCTCGATCTTTGTCAGTGCCTCATACGCCGTAGGGTCGTAGTAGCCTTCAGAATTGCGCATATTAACGCCCATCATCGACACCGCCTTTCTTTCCGCCGTAGTAGGTATCGATGAGATCCTGACGATCCAATGCGATCAATCGATCCATGACGGCCTTTTTTTCTTTTTCATTCTGTTCGGCAGTCTTGAAGAACGGACACGTTTTGTTGCCAAAATCACTGGTTCTCAAAGCACGGCAGAAACTTTCTTTATTACTGGCACAGCGATGGTGGGGACAAACAATGTTCTTTCCTTGCCGCCTGTATTCACGCTGGCGTTCACGATTTTTCATAGGGTTGACCTCCTAATCCTTTTTATAAAAATCGCAGACATAGCCGTCTGCCCGGAGCAGAAGCCCCGATGCCCATGCGGGTGTTTGCCCCATAATGGAGCAGATATCCGAAAGTTCCGTTTCCGGCGGTGCTTCAATGACCGCTTCGTCATGGACGTGCATCACGATGCGGTAGCCCGCAGCATTCAGCCGGAGCATAGCTTCCGCAAGGATGTCCCTTGCTGTTGCCTGGACAATGTTCTCCACGAACTTGGGTCCGTAGCTTTCCAGCCGCAGCCACTTTTTCTGTTCGCCGACACCTTCATAGGTCACGGACTCATTGCCGAAGCGGTTCAGACCCATTTTCGGCTTCACATACACGAGCCGTCTGCCGGAAGGCAGCACCACGAACATCATGCCGCTCTGATAATAGAAGCGAATGCCGTGTATTTCTGTGGCAGTTCGCTCTCGGACGCAGGTGGAAGCTGCTTTGTCCACATCCCACCAGAACTTTGTAATATGGGGGTTGGACAGACGCCAGGCATCCACCAGCGGTTTCAGTTCTTCTTCCTGTAAGCCGTAGTTCAGTGCGCCCATTGCTTTCAGCGCACCCACGGAGCCACCGTAGCCCAGAGCCAGCTCGGCAATTTTGCCTTTCTGCCGCAGATGCCCGTTCACACCGTGCTTTTCCACGGGGACATGGAACATCTGCGAAGCGGAAGCGCAGTAAATGTCGCCACCGTTTGCAAAAACATCCTGCCGCCAATGCTCTCCGGCGATCCACGCGATGACTCTCGCCTCGATGGCGGAGAAGTCTGCCACATAAAAGCGGCAGCCGGGTTTCGGCACAAAGGCGGTGCGGATAAGCTCGGACAGTACCAGCGGTACGGAGTCATAGAGCATTTCCACGGCGTCCGTATTGCCACTGCGGACCAGTGTCCGTGCAGTGTCCAGATCCGGAAGATGGTTCTGCGGCAGGTTCTGCACCTGGATGAGCCGACCGGCATAGCGTCCGGTGCGGTTGGCACCATAAAACTGGATTAGTCCTCTGGCACGGTCATCCGAACCGACCACCGTCTGCATGGCGGTGTATTTCTTGACGCTGCTCTTGGCAAGCTCCTGCCGCAGGGAGAGGGCAAGTTCGATTTCTCCATCCGCTTTTTCAAGCATTTCTGCCACGGCGGCTTTGGAGAGTGAATCCGCCTCCACGCCTTTTTCGGCAAGCCACGCCTTGAGCTGCACCGGACTGTTCGGATTATCCAAGCCGGTGACGGAGCGGGCCTGCTCCATGTGCGTCCGCTTGAAGCGTTCATCGCAGCGAATTGCCTGGGTGACAAGAGTGCGGTCAAGCATAATGCCCCGGTCGTTGATCTGCTGGTCAAGGGTGTAGTTGCGCCACTCGGATTCCGTGACCGGGAACTTGGAGAGCTTCTGCTGAATGGACATTTCCGTTTCCACATCTCGAAGGTTGTAGGCTTTGAACAGCGACCATTTCTCCGGAGAGTCTGTCGGATAATGTCGAATGAGCGAACCGTCCCTTGCTTTTGCCGGAGTGCAGAAATACCGAATGAGGTCTTTGCCTTCTTTGAGCTTCTGCTTTTCCAGCCCCAGCACGGCACCGACGCCTTCCAGTGAAAGCGGCAGTCCCAGGGTTGCCGCCCAGACCATCGTGCAGTGCCAGGAGGACGGGTCGAGATATTGTCCGGTCGGGTACCCAAGATAGCGGGACAGACACACACGCTCAAACTGTGCGTTGAACGCCCATTTGGTCACGGCAGGGTCGGTCAGCGCAGAGTGGACATCGGCAGGAAGCGTTTCTCCGGCAGTCAGATCCACAACCTTCACCGGCGCACCGTCTGCGGAGTAGCCGAAGAGCAGCACCGCAAAGTCCGAGGCTTCGGCATAGCGATACACGCCGCACTTGGTGAGATTCTCGGAGGAGAAGGTCTCAATATCGATACTAAGTGTTTTCATACGCATTCCTTCCTACGGAATATGGGTGGCAGAGGTCAATTTCTGCCACCCACAGAGCCGTCTGGGGTTACTTCAATTCCTTCATACGCTTCTCGTGGTATTCCAGGTCACGGGAAGCCTGTTCCTTCTCACGCTTTTCACGCTTGTGGTCATTGCTGATGCCCTGCACCAACCAAACGAAGAAGCCGATGCTGAGGCAGGCCCAGATGCCAAGGAGGGCGGTTACCAGGATGTTCTGAATCAGTTCCATTGTGTTGCACTCCTTTCTCAGGACAGGAAGTCGTCGTCCAGGTCGGTGGCGAAATCGTCAGCCGCAGAGGACTTGCCGCCGAGAGGTTCACCGTCACGAACCTTCTGAATGTTGCCCAGACCACAGGCAATGCCGCGGTTGCCGTTGGAGTTGAAGGCGTAGAAGTTTACGGACACTCTGGCGTAGCAGCCGGAATAAACCTCGGAGCGGTCAAGGATCGGCTGGACGCTGCGGTCCACGATCTGGGGAGCGGTGGTGCTGTTGGCGTTTACGAAGAAGCTGTTTTTGTATGCTTCGTCATCACGCTCGGTATCGCCGTCACGGAGCGGGAGCTTCAGAGCCGCCTTGTTGGGGATCTTCCCGCCGAACTTGGCGACGCCCTCCTTGATGGCAGCGTCCACGGCGGCGTTGATGGCATCGAGGGTCTGCTTATCGGATTTCGGAATAATGAGGGACACGGAATACTTGGGGTTGCTGCCGTTAATAGAGGCAGGCTCCCACACGTTTGCGTAGGACAGGCGGACAACGCCGGTCACAACTTTGGTCGAATTCATCTTGTTAGCCATAATTACAGTTCTCCTTTATAGTCGGTAAAGTCTTGTTTTGCACCCGTGGTCGTAATAGCCGGACGCCGGTCGGATGCGGGAACAAGCGTCGGCTTTCCTTTGGGCTTGACGACCAGACCGCCGAGCACCTCGGCAAAGGTCTGTTTGCCCATGAGCTTCTCCAGCTCGGTGATGGGAATGAGGGACTTCTTGAAGATGTCGGTATACCCGGCCGCACGGGCAGCAGCGACAACGGCATCCTCGTCGGTGTACTTGCGATTGGTGCGGCTCTCCACCAGCTTGTAGCCGGGCCACTGTTTTCCGTGGTTGACCGCTGCTTCCTGGGCGTAGACCATGAGTTCATTTGCCCATTTAGTGAGGTCATCCAGCTTGCCGAGAATGTCGCCGATCTCCGCATCGGAAAGCAGAGGCGGCTGGGCAAACTCGTATTTGGCAAGTTGGAGCTTGGCATCGGCTCTGGCTCGGCACTTGACCGCCGCCTTGCAGAATTGGCACCAGCTTCCGGGGCAGTATTCACCTTCGCCTTTGAAGGCAAGCTCGGCCTTGGGTTTCAGTGTCTTTTCCGCCCAATCCCGAAGCTCGGCAACGGAAATGACCCAGGTACTGACATTCTCTCGGCGCGGCTGGTAGATGGTCATAGAAACTGTCTCAATGTCGTAGAGACAATCGAAGATACGGAGTGCGCCGAGCGCATACAGCATCATCTGCGGATTTTCCTCGGCATTCACCAACACGCCCTGGCCGTACTTCAGATCGATAATGTGGAGGAGCTTGTCTGCCACGATGAGGCAGTCGCCGGTGCCGAAGCCGTCCGGCACATAGCAGGAGAAGTCCAGCCGCTGCTCAATGAGCACCTTTGGGTCCGGGCAATCCTGCCGGGCTTCCTCAATGGCTTCCAGAACGAACTCCAGGTAACTGTCCGTGTACATCTCCATTTCATCGGAATCGTACTTGCTGACAGGGCGGGTGGAGCGCATCTTCAGTGCCTTACGGAGCTTGTGTTCTGCCAGCGCATGAGCGGCTGTGCCTTCGGATGCGGCTTCCGTTTCTCTGTCCTCAAACTCCAATTCCAATCGAGCGGAGGGATTGCAGTGAAGCCAGCGGTGGGAGGAAGATGCCGAGAGGACTGCGTGACGATTAGGGGGCATCCTTCAGCACCTCCACATCTTTGAGCAGCGCCTCATAGTGCTTGGGATCGATGCCGGAGAGCTTCGGAGCACCGTACTTTTTAAGGAGCGCCTGGATCTCGGTCGTGAATCCGGCTCGGCTCTTTTCACCGAGGACTGCTCGGACTTCCTCCAGCGTCAGTTCCTTTTTGGGAGCAGGTGCAGGTGTCTTCGGCTCTGCATCAACAGTCGGCTCATTCTGCAGCATGGCATCTGCCACAGCCTGAACGCTGTCCGCCAGGGAGCGAAGATCCTCGACCACATCGAGCAGGAGCTTGACCTTACTCATGTGTGCCACCTCCCATCGGAACTTCGGTGATGGCGATGGACTCGACAGTGTTGCCGGGAACCACGACCATTACCTTCTGCTTGGGTCCCAGAAGCAAGGTGAAGAGTTTCTCGCGGATGCTGACCGTTCTGCAAGCAACTACGCCGTCGTTTCTGGGCTTGTCTGAAACACGGATATTCAAGTTGTGTCTCATACGGGGTTACCGTCCTTTCCGGAGGGCTTGTATTTTGTTGCCTTCCGGTGTACCCAGAAAAATCGGGGATTTGTCAGGGTGTCTGGCGGAAAAATTTCAAAAACTTTTTTCTGCCCGCCTCGATGGACTCGGAAACAGACTGAAAGCTGGCCTCTTCGATGGCAGCGATTTCCCGCAGGGTCTTGCCGTTTGCGTACAGTCGAAGCCGGCGCTGCTGGGTGGCAGTCAAATGCGAGAAGGCTTCTCGGATACGAGCGGTCTGTTCTGCCGAATCATCCTCTACGGCATATTCGTCGCAAGCACCGTACTCCTCGCCCTCGTAGTCGATGGCGTCGTAGGAGTAGCAATGGTAGCGATGACGCTCGTCCTGCGCGTGTTCCGCCTTACGGCTGTCGATGATGACGGCACCGATTTCGTCAGAAACCTCGACCTCCGTCACTGTTCCGTCCAAGAATGCGTATTTGATTTTCATAATGTGTCCTTTCCGCTTGAGACGGCACTGAGCGGTCGGGACACAAAAAGAGCCGGTGGTCACGATGGACAACACCGGCAGACAGAACCTACAAGAAGGCATGGCAAAGCACGGTGGGTACATCGAGTTCAAAAAATCCTTGGTGGGGTTTTCGGTTCTCTATGTATCCCGCCGCCTCTAATGCGCATCTCAAGGCTTTGAGATTAAATTTGGTGGGGCTACTTGCCCCAATGTGTATATAAGGTTTTTCGGGTTTATGGGAAAAACAAAAGACGGCCGGGACATAGCGCGCCCCATAAAGGGGAGGCTAAATCCTGGCCGTCTTGCAGCTCTGCGGACTTGTTATTCTCTTTTGTGCTTACGCAGCACGGGGATGGCTTTTTACATGAAAAGCCCTTGTGCTGATTCGCGTCATAACCGTTTCGGTATCTCGCAGTGTTACTGTGAAGCTGTCGCCCACAGACACGGTCATTCTTACCGCACGGTCTTTGTGCTGGATCTCAACGATCCCTGTCTGGGCATCCGCCATGCAGACGAGATGTCCTTTACAATCTCGGTACGCTACCATCGGGGTCCTCCTTTCTTGCTGTACTCATAGGCACCACCTCCTTAATGTTACCTTGTTAGCAAACTTGCTAACGCTTGCTGTAAAAAAACACAGCGGGCGGTAAAACCCGCTGTAGTTTTCGATATGGACGCTCAAGAACCGACCACGCCTGCAAAATCCATGATGGCAGAAGCGTAGGAATAATCGGTCGTATCGTTGGTTTTGATGTAACCGAGGTCTTTGAGCCTGTTTGTCGCCGCCTGGATGGAAACATCGAAGCAGTCAGACATTTTAGCGATCAGTATCGCACGGGATGTAGGAGTTTTGAGCTTGTCCTTGCAGGATCGTGCCAGCAGATCCACCGAACACTTCGGCATCAAAACGGCAGCGGACAGATGGTTGGCCTGCCATTCCATCCAGTCATGGTCGTCCCATTTGCGAGTGTCCGATTTATTTGTCATGCCATTGTCGACCCGGCACTGTATCATGGGGGCGATGAGCTCATCGTCAAAAATGGATACCTGGTCGGGGTTATACGAGAAATAGCCGGAATGGAAGATGTCATGCCCACCCTCATGTCCGAGCGTAAAGCGGTAACGATGTCGTTGGCCCTCATCCAGAAGGCGGTTGTCGATGATGACGGTACGGGCCTTGGCGCTGATATACTCCGCCCGATTTGTGGCAGGGTCAAAAACCGGCACCTTATTGGTGTCGTTAAAAACAGTCATCCCAAGGTACACGCCATTGTGGGACAGATATTGATAATCCGGCGTCATTCCGAGATAGAATTCGATAAAGCCCTCGATGTCCACGGGAGAGGGGTTCGTCAGGACTTCCGGCTGAAAATCCTGTACGAAACGCTCTCCGATGGCATCGATCTCGGCTTTGCTCAAAATCGGTACGCCATTGTTCTTCACTCGAAGAGAGGGAGTGTACATCTTTATAAATTACCCCTTTCGCTGCTTGAGCTCCTCGACGAACTTCAACCAGTCGGCCTCACTTGCATCCAGATCACGTGCCGTGCGGAGCGCAGCGGACACATAGTCGTGTTCCATGATATAGTCAGGCAGGTCTGGGGCAACAGAGTTTCTCTTCTTGCCGGCCAGATCGTACATCGTAGTCTTATCCTCGTCGTTCAGCATGAGAATTTGGGAAATCAGCTCCAACTTCTCCATTTCGGGAGGATTGCGGCGATCCTTTTCAATGTCAGTCAGATAGGGCGCAGTAATCCCAATCATTTCCGCCATCTTGCGGAGCGTGATTTGTTTCTCAGTGCGCTTCCTTTGCAGGAACTCTCCAAAATTCTGGTACTGTGTGTTCATGTCGTTCACCTTTTCTACTTAACATTATAAGCCCTGTTATTGATTCATTTTCGCCTATTTGTTTTTCTTCTCGGCACTCTTATCATAAATTACGGGCAACTCTCATCACAACGGTGAATCGAATTAGCACGGCTGCTTGTTCGCTTGTTAGCAGTTATGCTAACAATATTATATCCATAGAGCCGTACCTTGTCAAGTAGTTTGGATGAAATTTTTACGAAACTTGCGCTATTGATACATGATACCCGGCATTTTAACCTTATCCCGACCATCTGTGGGCATTTTTAAGTCGCCAAGCAGAGATGCATACGTGACAGCGGCTTTGCCGAAGCGACCTCGTATCTCCTCCACTGCATCCTGTACCTTTTCCTTGGCTATGCGCTGCTGCACATTGTCGAACAGTGAAATCTGTTCCGCATCGCTCTTTGGAGAGAGCTCTATGGCGCGGACAGTCACCGCTCGAACTTTAGTGTTCCAGGCATATCGCTCCTTAAAGCAGCGGAAAGCGGCGGCAGCGATTTCTGATGGAAGCTGTGTTTTGATTGGGAGCTTGCACTGAAATTGCGAACCGAAGAGGTCGTTCCCTCGGACATAGATTTGAACGGTACGAGTTGAAAGACCATGTACTCGCAGTTTATGACCAATATCCTGTGAGAGCGCAAGAATCACTTTCCGTACTTCATCCTCGTTTTCCAAATCGGATATGCAGGTTATACCATGCCCCACCGATTTGATGGGTGACACAAAATCCTTGTGCATGACCCTGGAATTGTCCCTGCCGTTGGCGTAGCTCCACAGGCCAAGTCCGTTCACGCCAAGAAGCCCCTTCAGAAACACTGGGTCACAAGCGGCAACATCTCCGATAGAGCGGACACCATACCGCGCAAGTTTCGCCGTGGTGGCTGGGCCGCAGTAAATTATATCGCTGCATGGGAGTGGCCACACTTTTTCTCTGAAAGCGTCGCTTGAAATCTCTGTGATGGCATCCGGCTTCTTCATATCAGATCCCAGTTTGGCGAACACCTTATTAAAGGAAACCCCAATGCTGACTGTCAGGCCAAGTTCTTCGCGTACAGAGCGGCGAATCTGCTCGGCTATATTCATAGCATCGCCGCAGACAGCACGACTGCCTGTGACATCAAGCCAGCATTCATCCATACCGAAAGGCTCCACCATGTCGGTGTATCTTTGGTAGATAGCTTGGGTCAGCTTGGAGTACTTGAGGTACTGGTCGTACTGTGGCGATACAATAATAAGATCCTTACAGCAGCGCTGTGCCTCCCAGTTGACCATGCCGGTTTTCACACCCGCCCGTTTTGCTTTTTCGGATTTCGCAAGGACGATGCCGTGCCTATCCTCGGTGCAGCCGCATACCGCTACTGCTTTGCCTCTAAGCCGTGGGTCGAGCATCATTTCGACCGATGCGTAAAAGCAGTTCAAATCACTATGAAGAATTGCTCTTTCCATATTGACCGCCTCATTTCAGAAAAACTTCACAATTTCCTCTTGACAAGATGAAGTTAAATCGCATATAATGATTGCAGAACTTCATAAACTTCATTTCTGATTATAGCCACGAAATGAAGTCCTGTCAATAGCTTCAATGAAGTTGATGAAGTTACAGAACGAAAATTTACAGCGGAGGAGATTGGTTATGACTTTTTCCGACAAGATTAAACGAGCCCGTGAGGTCGCAAAGATGACGCAGCATGAACTCGCTCAGGAGGTTGGCGTATCCCAGCGGACCATTGCCTCTTATGAGTCCGGCGGTGCAAGAGCCAGGAAATCTACCACAGAAAAATTGGCGCACGCCCTCAAGGTGTCCGTAAGGTATCTTTCAGATGACGACTGCACGAATCCCTTGGAAGATATCGAAAAGGACGAGTACATCGAGCAGGCTCGTGAACTGTATGGGGCAAAAGGCGTTCGGGATATGGATGAGCTGTTGCGTGACAACGCCGCTTTGTTTGCGGGTGGTGAACTGTCCCAGGATCAGAAGGACGCTTTTTTCCAGGCTGTCATGACTGCCTATGTGACCTGCAAAGAAGAAGCAAAGGCAAAATTCGGTCGCAAGTCTTGATACTGTCCTGTTTATGGTACAGTTCTGAGTTTATAATACTCACAAAGGGATTTTTATACCCTTTTTCAGATACAAGGGGGTGTGGCAATGTCATACGCAGATGTGTGCGAGGCAGTTGAGTCTCTGCAGAGAAAGTACTGTGAGCGCGATCCGTTTCGCCTGTGCGCAGATATGGGTATCAAATTGCTCTATCAGCCGCTCGGAACAGATCCCGACGCCATCAAGGGGTTCTATCTTGAGAGCAAGCGGATACGCACGATTACCGTCAACTGCGACCTGCCGGTCGTTATCCAAAGGATTATCGTTTCGCATGAGCTGGGGCACGCAGTACTTCATCGCAAATCGGGCGTCAAGGCATTTCACGATATAGGGCTCTTTGACGAGAGCTCTCTTACAGAAAAAGAAGCGAACCTCTTCGCCGCAGAATATCTTCTGGATGACGAAAAGGTTCTTGATACATTAAACAGAGATACAACATTTTTCTCGGCGGCTGCCAAACTTCTGGTTCCCATTGAGCTGCTCGACTTTAAGTTCAGGGTAATGAAGTGGAAGGGATACAAGCTGATAGAGCCGCCGATAACGGCGCAGAATAATTTTCTCGCCAATATGGAGGTGCCGGATGATGCAGACTGCTACTGCGACTAAGCCGCCGAAAGTGTATGTAGCCGTCAAAGCAGATTTTGCAGCGGACGGCACGATGTTTCCAAGGATCATCACTTGGGAGGACGGCGAGAAATATGAGATAGACCGTGTATCCGATATCCGTCAAGCTCCTGCGCTGAAAGCCGGAGGCCAGGGCGACCGCTATACGATATGGATCGGCGGTCACCAAAGCTATCTGTTTTTCGAGCGCAGTGCAGACCTTACCGGAAACAACATCGGACGATGGTTTGTAGAACGGAGGCAGTAGGCGATGATACTGCGGATCATAGATGAGACAGAAAAGGCACTCAGTCATGACCTCTACTTCGCAGCGCTGAACCTGGCGCTCACACTGCCCGATATTTGCGGAAAGGCGGAATACCCCAATCTGCGCACGGGTGAGCGTTATAAAAAGTGGTATGATGAAAATGTGGGTGTGACGGAAAAGCCTCCAAAGTGTACTGAGGACGAGCCGGAAATGCCGTACTTAAGCGGTGAGGTGGTATATAGCCTCCGCTGCTCATTACTCCACGAAGGAAATCCGAACCTGCAAAAGAATGGGAAACATCCCACCCCAATCGACCGCTTTTCGTTGGTGATTCAGTCTGAGCAGCCGTTTCGTATTTATGGTGGCGAAGGCAGCAGTGTACTGACAAGCTCTGACGGCACGGAAATCCGCAGTTACCGAGTAAATGTGCGGAGACTGTGCATGGTGCTGTGTTTGTGTGCCAAGGGGTACTATAAAGAAAATAAGGATAAATTCGATTTTTACAACTACGAGCTTATCGATTGGGATGAGGTTACAACATCTTTGCCTCCCATCGACATGGAAGAAGTGTTTCGGAAACTCGCAGACCCAAACCTCTCCTAAAAGAGCATAGCGGCGAAAGTGCAGACGAATAAGCAAAAACGATGCCGGACTGACACCAAAAGTGCGGGCAGTCCGGCATCTTTCACTTAGTTATTGACCTCCTCATTATCTATGGAACTTTCCGCGAGAGCTGCTGCGGCTTCACGCTCACGACGAGCCGCCCAGCCACCTTTCGCCCTGGGTGCGTATGCTGATTCCAGCGCATACATGATGCCCTGCTCTTCGGCAAAGTAAATACCGGGGACATTCCAGTTATCCTCGGCATTCCAGTCCATCAACTTTCTGACCATATCCACAACCGTGGCATTGCTGATTTTGATCTGCGCTTTCTGCTCGCCCTCCGGCTTGGAGAAGCGCACGGCATTCGGAGCGTCCTCCTTGCAGGCACGGATGGCAAACTGCTTCGACTTCGGCTCGATCAGGAACTGGATGTACTCTGGGAAGCGGAGCTCCTGTGCGGTCTGCACATTGAACTTCACAACATTGCCTGCGAAAGTGCAGACAGAGGCGGAACGGGTTTTAATAAGATCGATGACAGAAAATTTCTCAAACATGGTAGTTACTCCTTCTCAATTACAATAAAGTTTTCGTCCTCCTCGGCAACGGCCGAGGCGGGTTCTGGTTTTTTGGTTGCGGGGGTAAGCAGATTGTCCACATACTCCTCGTCCCACGATGAATCGATGATCATGAAGCCAGACAGTACTCCCTTGACCACGATGCGTGGCTTTCGGTGAGTGCTGCGCCGTTTCCGATACCGTCGTTCTTTGCGGATCTGCTGTGCCAACAGCCAATCGGTCTTCTCGATGATGGGGATATGATGCCCCTCAACGAAATACTGCGGTTCTATGCCGTTGTTCTTTACACTCTTATGCGTGAAAAAGTCTATCGTAACTGTTTTTTGACACAAGGCGTCTCCACAGAATTTCTCGTTTTTAAGGATGCCAAGGACACTGCCGGAGCTCCAAACCGATAGACCTTTTACAGTAGGAATGCCGCTTTTCGTCAGCAAGTCTGCTATTTGCGTGGATGAATAGCCGTCCAGGTAAAGACTGTATATGGTTCTGACAATATCCGCTTCGTCCTCTACGATTTCCCAGTTCTTTTCATCATCCAGCCGATAGCCGAGCAGAGCCCAACTGGGGTAGATTCCAAGACCCTGAGCTCTTCTGCGCTTGAATGACCATTTTAGGCTGTTGGATTTTTGCTCAGACTCACTCTGTGCCACAAGGCTCAATACGGTAATGACCATATCGCTGCTCTTATCCAGCGTGTTGAGCTTCTCGGTCTCAAAGTACACGCCCACAGGCGGGTCGAGCTTTCGCAGCATGAAAATGTAGTTCAGACTGTCCAGCACATTTCTGGCAAAACGGCTGACCTGCTTCGTGATGATAAGGTCGATCTCTCCCGCTTTGCATTTCTCGATCATTTCGAGAAAGTGCTCACGGTGCAGAACAGAAGTACCGGAAATGCCCTCATCGGCGAAAATACCGGCAAACTCCCATTCCGGATTCTCCCGGATCATACGGGTATAGTTTTGCACTTGAAGCTCGTAACTGCTTGCCTGGGTGTCCTCATCCGTGCTGACACGGCAGTACGCACACACACGAAGTTTTTTCTTTTCGGTTTCCGCTTCCATATCCCTTTTTGCAGGAATGATCTGTACCTCCTTTTGCGGACCATTAATGTATGCGTCACGGATGACGTTCTTGGTGGACTGCCTTTTATCCTCGCTGCGACCGCGAGGTCGAAGTGGTTGTTTCTTCGTTATCTTCATAGGTTCACCTCCTCCTGCCGCAGATTATGTGGGCAGATAAGCCCACACCGCAGCTCGGAGCCGGCGAATTCTATTATATCGTGAAAATATGAAAACCGTTAACTTAAATGGTATATATTGCTCAGGTTAACGGTATCGGGAGCAAAAAATAAGAAGCCTTTCAGCTCCTTATTTCAACATCGGTGATTTACTTGTCATTATTCATGGCTTTCAGCATCTGGTTCGCCGCTTTCTTTTGTTCCGGCGTGAGGTTGACCCAGTTTTCAAACAGCTCTTTGAGTTCTGGGTTGATTTCGACCATCTCACCCTCGGCAAAGAACTGAGCCATCGTGATGCCGAATCCCTTACAGATCGCTTCCAGCGTTGCGAGTGAGGGAACTGTATTTCTCCTATAAATATTCGCAATCGTGGACTCGGATAAGCCACAGTTCTTTGCCAGCCTATACTCAGTCCACCCGCGCTCGTTTAAGAGCTGCCGGAGCCTCTCGTGCGTGTCCATAGCATCACCACCCTTCCTGTAATTATTTTACCCGCAAACTAAAAGGTATTGTACTGGCTACTTGTACTGATCATACCGTTATGTTAAACTGTATAATAACGGGAATTCAGTACGGAGGGATGACAATGCTGACCGAGGAACAGAAACGGATGCACAGAGTGTGTTTTACGGGCCACCGCCCGGAGAAGCTGAAACAGCCTGAAAGCATGATCGTGAAGGCTCTGGAAGCTGCGATCAAAGAATCGATTTCAGATGGGAAGAATGTATTTATTTCCGGCATGGCTCGTGGAGTGGATATCTGGGCAGCTGAAATCGTGCTGCGCCTGCGGAAAGAGGGGGCGAATGTAAAACTGATTTGTGCCAGCCCATACGAAGGCTTTGAGCGTGGATGGAGTGCCGAATGGCAACGACGGTACAATGTCATTCTTGCCGCCGCCGACCTTGTTCGTTTTATCTGTCCGGGGTACAGCAGAGCCTGCTTCCAGATCCGCAATGAGTGGATGGTCGACCATTCGGCACTGGTAATTGCTGTGTTCAACGGACAGCCCAGTGGCACGAAAAATACGATTGACTATGCCAAGCGGAAGAGCGTTCCGTGCTGGAATATACTCTCCGAAACATGAAATTTTTCTTCATGAATTTGAGAATTATCTTGTTTTTCGGTGGGATTGGTGATATAATAATCTTGAATTAGTATGTGCAGAAAGCGAGGACGGTCAAATGGGCGTTTCTTACAAGAAATTATTTAAGCTGCTTATCGATCGGGGTATGAAGAAGAAAGACCTGCAAGAGGCGGCAGACCTCAGTCCTGCGGCAGTTACAAAGCTCGCAAAAGATGAGTATGTACGGCTCGATGTGCTTGTGAGAGTTTGCTGTGCATTGGGCGTCGATATCGGTGACATTATGGAAGTCACAAAAGAAGGCTTATAAAACCGATGCCCACTTTGACAGAAATGAGGAACAGAAAAATGGTTATTCTTACAGAGCAGATAGAGATTCCGGCGCCTTATGAAAAAATGGAGGCATGGACTGCTAACTTTGAAGAAGAGTTTGTGAAATGGAGTCCCTACCACATCGAATGTAATCTCTATAACGGGAACTATCATGTGGGAAGCAAGGTTCGCTTCCGCGAGATCGTCATGGGGCTGGACTATGATGTGACCGGCACGATTACGGAATGCGAACAGGACGAGAACCACTTCCGCATTGTATTCCAGAGCGACAAGAAGACGGCGTTCATCACCTTTGAAGGGAAAAGAACCGAAACAGGATGCTATTTCTCTCATACAGAGGCTTTCGGCATGACCACACCAGTAATCGGGGCGATTATGAATTTCCTGATCTTCAAGGTGTTTTTCAGAAAAAAGGCAAACTGGCAGCTTATCCGGGACGATATGATTCTGGACAACAAATATTTAAGCGATATTCTGACCGAAGGAAAATACCCGGAACGAATCCCTCTGGACAAGCTGCTGACCGATGCGAAGTAACGAAATGGCAAGCAAATGCAACGATACTGGTCCAAACTTGTTTCGATTTGCCGTCAGAGAGTAAAAACGCTATGATAAATTTTCCGCTATCAGAGGCATCTAACAGATAGAGGCTATTTCGTAAAAGTTCGCAGCCTTGCTGCGCTCTTTTACCCCCATTAACTTCCGATAATTTTGAGTTATCGGAAGCAACAGAAGGAGGCATTGGCATGGGCGACCTTATGAAAAAACATGAAATGACTGAGGAGGACATCAAACTTCAGTTTATTACCCCAGCCATTGAGGGCGCTGGCTGGGACAGGCAGAAGCAGATCCGCATGGAGTACAACTTCACGGACGGTCGTGTTATCGTCCGTGGTAATGTTACTGCCAGAGGCAAAAGAAAGCGCACTGACTATCTGCTCTACTACAAGCCCAATATTCCACTGGCTATCGTCGAGGCGAAAGATAACCGGCACAGTGTCGGAGCCGGGATGCAGCAGGCCATCGAATACGCCGAGGTGCTGGATATTCCGTTTGTGTACAGCTCGAATGGCGATGGTTTCCTTGAACACGATATGAAGACCGGGAAAGAGCGAGAGCTGACGCTTGAGCAGTTTCCCTCGCCGCAGGATCTTTGGCAGCGACACATTGGGGACGAGCACTTCACGCCGGAGCAGGAGCAGCTTATCACCGAGCCGTACTATTTTCAGCCGGGTGATAAGACACCACGCTACTATCAGCGCATCGCAATCAACCGCACCGTTGATGCCGTAGCCCGTGGGCAGGACCGTATCCTCCTCGTTATGGCGACCGGCACCGGTAAGACCTACACTGCATTCCAGATCATCCACCGTCTTTGGAAATCCGGTCGAAAGAAAAAGATTTTGTTCCTTGCTGACCGTAACATTCTCGTTGACCAGACCATGCAGCAGGACTTCAAGCCTTTTGCAAAGGTCATGACGAAAATCGAGGGCAAAAAGCTGGACAGCTCCTATGAGTTGTATCTCTCCCTCTATCAGCAGTTGGCGGGTGACGAGAATGAAGAGCCGTTCCGTGCGTTCCAGCCAGATTTCTTCGACCTCATCGTCATTGATGAGTGTCACCGTGGCAGCGCCAAGGAGGACTCCCGTTGGCGCAGGATTCTCGAGTACTTCCACAGTGCTACGCAGATCGGTATGACTGCTACGCCGAAGGAAACGAAAGAGGTTTCCAATATCTCTTACTTCGGCGAACCCATTTATACATACAGCCTGAAACAGGGTATCGACGACGGCTTCCTCGCCCCGTACAAAGTTCTCCGTGTCGGACTGGACAAAGACCTGGAAGGTTGGCGTCCCACAGCAGGACAGCATGACATCTACGGTTACGAAATCGAGGACCGGGAGTACAATACCAAGGACTATGACAAAAACCTCATCATCGATGAGCGCACCACCGCCGTAGCAAAGCGCATCACTCGCTTTTTGAAGGAGAACGACCGCTTTGCCAAGACCATCGTTTTCTGCGTTGACATCGACCATGCAGAGCGGATGCGGCAGGCGCTCGTGAATGAGAACAGTGACCTCGTGGCAGAGAACGCCAAGTATGTCATGCGTATTACCGGCGACAACGCCGAGGGCAAGGCGCAGCTCGACTACTTCATCGCAGAGGACAGCAAATATCCCGTAATCGTTACGACTTCCAAACTGATGACGACTGGCGTGGACTGCAAAACCTGCCGGCTCATCGTTCTGGACAACAACATAAACTCCATGACCGAGTTCAAGCAGATCATCGGTCGAGGCACACGACTCAAACCCGACTACGGCAAAGAGTATTTCACCATCATGGATTTCCGCAACGCCTGCCGGCTCTTTGCAGACCCGGAATTCGATGGCGACCCGATCTCTATCATTGATGATGGCGATGACCCCGGCGATGAGCCGACCATCGATCCACCGAAGCCACCCGTTCCGACTCCCAGCCCCGGTGGGGACACCGACGATCCGCCTGAAAAGAAGCACAAATTCCGGGTGCGTGGTGTCGATGTCACGATCCTGAATGAGCGTGTCCAATACTACGACAAGGACGGCAAGCTCATCACGGAAAGCGTGACAGACTACTCCAAGAAGAACATCCTCGGCGAGTATGCCACCCTGGATTCCTTCCTCCGTGCCTGGAACTCCGAGGAGAAGAAGCAAGCAATAATCGACGAACTGCAGGAGCGCGGCGTCCTGTTGGAAGCGCTGCGGCAGATCGCCGGGAATAAGGATATTGACGATTTCGACCTCATCTGCCACATTGCCTACGATAAGGCACCGCTGACGAAGGCAGAGCGGGCAAACAATGTCCGCAAGCGTGGATACCTCTACAAGTATTCCGGCTTGGCACAGGAAGTTCTGAGTGCGCTGCTGGACAAATACATGAACGAGGGCATTCAGGATATCGAGAACATCGAAATCCTGTCCAATGACCCGTTCCGCAAATTCGGCACCCCCATGAAGATCGCAAAGCTGTTCGGCGGCAAAAGCGGATACATTCAAGCCATCCGTGATTTGCAGAAGGAAATCTACGCTGCGTAATAGGAGATATAAGATATGAGTTTAAATAACCTGGTAAAACGACTGCAGGACATCATGCGGAATGACGCAGGCATCAATGGCGATGCCCAGCGTATTGAGCAGATGGTTTGGATTCTCTTTTTGAAGGTGTATGACGCCAAGGAAGAGATCTGGGAGTTTTATGATGAGAATTACACTTCCATCATTCCGGAGGAGCTGCGCTGGCGCAATTGGGCCGTCGACCACAAGGACGGCAAGGCGCTCACCGGCGATGCGCTTCTGGACTTCGTGAACGGAAAACTGTTCCCGACCCTCAAAGCCATCGCAATCGATGAGAATACACCCATGAGCCAGATCATCGTCCGCACAGCCTTCGAGGACAACAATAACTACATGAAGGACGGCATCCTGCTTCGCCAGGTTATCAATGTCATTGATGAGATCGATTTTGAGGAGTACGAGGACCGCCACGCCTTCGGTGAGATTTACGAAACGATCCTCCGCAGCCTGCAGAGCGCCGGTAACTCCGGTGAATTCTACACACCCCGTGCTGTCACGGACTTCATGGTACAGATGATCAAGCCCAAGCTCGGCGAGTCTATTGCGGACTTTGCCTGCGGAACCGGTGGCTTCCTTACCTCTGCGCTGAAGGTGCTGGATGTCCAGGTGCAGACTGTCGAAGACAGAACGGTTTACAGCAACTCCATCTACGGCATTGAAAAGAAGGCGCTGCCGTTCCTTCTGTGCGCCACGAATATGCTGCTCCACGACATCGACAACCCTCGCATCATCCACGGCAACAGCCTGGAAAAGAATGTGCGTGAGTACAAGGAGAGCGACCGCTTCGATGTCATTTTGATGAATCCTCCTTACGGCGGCAACGAAAAAGAGGGCGTGAAGCAGAATTTCCCGGCTGATCTCCGCAGTAGCGAAACCGCCGACCTCTTTATGTCGGTCATCATGTATCGGCTGAAGCAGAATGGGCGCTGCGCCATCATTCTGCCGGACGGCTTCCTGTTTGGTACAGATAATGCCAAAATGGCAATCAAGGAAAAGCTGCTGTCCGAGTTCAACCTCCATACGGTCATTCGTATGCCACATAGCGTTTTTGCGCCATACACTTCTATCACAACAAACATTCTGTTCTTCGACCGGACGCATCCCACGACGGAAACCTGGTTCTATCGCCTGGATATGCCGGATGGATACAAGAACTTCTCCAAGACGAAGCCCATGAAACTGGAGCACTTTGCCCCGGCTGTTGAGTGGTGGGACAACCGTGAGGAGATCACCATCGACGGTTTTGACAAGGCGAAGAAGTACACCGTCGAGGAGCTGAAAGCTCGGAGCTATAACATCGACCTCTGCGGCTATCCTCACGAAGAGGAGGAGATTCTGCCGCCGAAGGAACTTATTCAGCAGTACCAGGAGAAGCGGGCCAGCTTGAACGCCGACATTGACCGCATCCTTGCCCAGATTACCGATATCCTTGGCATCGACATTACGGAGGAGGGCGACGAATGACTGCGCAGCAACTGAAAAACTCCATTCTCCAGATGGCTGTTCAGGGCAAGCTCGTACCGCAGGACCCGAATGACGAGCCCGCCAGCGTTCTGTTGGAGCGTATCCGTGCGGAGAAAGAGCGGCTCATCAAAGAGAAGAAGATCAAGCGCGAAAAGAACCCGTCTGTCATTTTCAAAGGTGCCGATAATACTCCTTATGAGAAAATCGGCGATGAAGTACGGTCGCTGGCGGATGAAGTACCGTTCGACATCCCCGATTCGTGGGAGTGGGTGCGGCTCATTGCCATCTGCGAGTATATCCAACGCGGAAAGTCTCCGAAGTACTCTCCAATCAAAAAGTACCCCGTTGTCGCTCAAAAGTGCAATCAATGGAGTGGTTTCTCGATTGAAAAGGCGCAGTTCATTGAGCCGGATTCGTTGTCCTCCTATGGACCTGAGCGCCTCTTGCAGGATAATGACCTAATGTGGAACTCTACCGGCCTTGGTACACTGGGGCGAATGGCTATTTACAAAACAGCGGCTAATCCGTATGAGCTGGCTGTTGCAGACAGCCATGTTACCGTTATACGCCCTCTGAAACAGTTTGTCCTGCCGGAATACTTGTACTACTATTTTGCTAATCCAACCGTGCAAAGTGTTATAGAGGACCAAGCAGACGGAACTACAAAGCAGAAGGAACTTGCGACAGCGACCATCAAAGCGTATCTTACACCAATTCCGCCTCTCAAAGAGCAACGCCGTATTTTGGCGAAACTATCGGAAGTCCTGCCAGTAGTGAATAGCTATGGAGCAGTATACGACGAAACTGCAGTCATGCAGGAAGCCTTTCCAGAGCGGCTGAAAAAGTCGATTTTGCAAGAGGCAGTTCAGGGCAAGCTGGTACCCCAAGACCCGTCTGACGAGCTTGCAGAGGCTCTGCTGGAGCGTATCCGGGCAGAGAAACAGCGGCTCATCAAAGAGGGCAAAATCAAAAAGGACAAGCACGAATCTGTCATTTTCAGACGGGATAATTCTCATTATGAGAAGTTGGACGGTGTGGAGCGCTGTATCGACGATGAACTGCCCTTTGAGATACCGGAAAACTGGCGCTGGTGCCGTTTGAAATCAATCGTCAATGTTGTTTCGGCTCGTCGTGTACACCAGTCCGATTGGCGAAACGAAGGGGTACCCTTTTACAGAGCCAGGGAGATTGGAAAACTGGCAGATACGGGATTTGTAGATAACGAACTGTTTATCACAGAAGCTCTGTACAACGAATTCTCTTCCAGTGGTGTACCACATCCTGGGGATCTGATGGTCACGGCTGTTGGTACCCTCGGAAAAACTTACATTGTTAAGGGCAGCGACCGTTTTTATTATAAGGACGCCAGCGTTATTTGCTTTGAGAACTTTGGCAAAATTAACCCCGCATATCTGAAACTAATGATGTACTCGCCATACATGGAGGAGCAGATTAAGCAGAACTCTGCGGGTACTACGGTGGGTACAATCACCATTGTAAAGGCAAACGAGTATCTGATTCCACTACCGCCGCTTATGGAACAGCAACGAATCGTGGATCAGGCTGAGCGCCTACAAATACACATAGACAAGCTCTAAAAACCAGGCATACGCCAAACAGTGCGTATGCCTGGTTTCTTTTTACCAGTCTATGACCTCATCAACGATAGCTCGTTGCTCGGTCGAGGTTTTGCGGAGATAAATGCGGGTGGTTTCAATGCTTTCATGACCCATAAGGTCGGCGAGGAAAGCAATGTCGTTGCAACGCTCCAAGAAGCTCTTTGCGAAGCGGTGACGGAAGGAGTGTGGGTAAATAACCACAGGGTCGATACCATATCGGACTGCCAGCTTTTTTAACTGCCCGGAGATGCCCCTGGTGGTGATTCTGTCGCCGTATTTGTTCAAAAAAATGAAGCCGCTTTCTTGGTGCTTATCGTTCAGCCAAGAAAGGGCTTCATTTTGCAGAGCCTTTGGTATGTATATTCGTCGGAGCTTGCCACCCTTCGAATACAAGTCCAAATGCCCCAGCTTGATGTGTTCCACCTTGATCTGTATGAGCTCACTGACCCGCGCGCCGGTTGCAGCCAAAAAGCGTATTACAAAATACCAGAACAGCTCGTCATCCTGTTTGAGGCAGGTTTTGAAATACTCATAATCAGCCTCGCTGATGACGTTTTCCAGAAAGGCTTTTTGCTGCACTCGTACAAACGGCATTTTCCAGCTTTCTTTGCCGATACTCTCCAAGTAGCAGTTTATTGCCCTCAATCGCAGATTGACGGTCTTGGGTTTGTAGTTCTCTATCAACCACACCTTATACGCCCGCAGGTTCTTTTTTGTGATACCATCGTACTGCGAGCTGTATTGCCGAAGGGCAAAAAGGTACGAGGATATCGTGTTTTCCGAGAGGTTTGTGCCTCTCAAGTGTCTTTCGAATTCTTCTATCATAGTGAAAGACCTCCTTTCACTATGATATTATACCGTGTTCCTTTTACAGCCCTTTGACCAGCGGAAACAACTCCTCAATCCGCCGGACGATACGGTGCTGTTCATTTAACGGTGGGATGGGTATGAGACAGTCCGATATAATTTCAAGGGTCAAATTGGGAATGGCAGTGATTTTCTTCTGCGCAGTTAGTTTGTCCTGTATTGCAGGAGCATTCAATGCGTACACAAGGTACCTCAAATCAACGCCATGGCTGTCGACCAATCGAATAATCGCAACTGCTTGATTTGCATTAAGCGGCAGATTTTCCTCTTTGACAATGGCGGTCCTACCGAGGGTGCCAGCTATTGTTATCAGCACATCGTCCGCCTCAAGGATTGACCTTTTAAGAAAGCCCGTATGTGTTGCCTCATCGATATGGTTCAATTTCGACAAATCCAGTTGATCGAGTCCAGCAACATTTTCTGCACGCAGGAAGCCAACACCGATGTCTGAGTATGCGACATTACCTCCACGCGGTGTCGTTCCCTTAGTGACGAGGGCGGCTATTGAAGAAATTCGCACCCATTCCCAAAAATCCGGTATCTCAAAGGGCAGTTCATCGTCGATACAGCGCTCCACACCGTCCAACTTCTCATAATGAGAATAACGGGTTGCTGGATAAGGGTGTCAGTAGGTTCATTGCTGTTTTAATTGCGGCTATAATTCGTCTCTGTTCTGACAGTGGCGGTACAGGAATGAGCATGGCTGAAAACTCATCAAATTTGAGGCTCTCTACCGTTGTGACTGATTTCACCAGCTCTTTGAGAATGTACGGCTCAAAGGCTTTAATCCCGTAGAACAGCCACTCGGACAGCTCGATATCATAAAGCGAGAAGGCTTTTATATCCTGGTTTATGGTGCTGTCGATGCCCAGCTTGCACAGGGGGAGCAATCTTTTCAGAATGCCGCTTCGAGCAACAAGAAGGAGCGTCCCAGTCGGGTACAATTGCATACTTGACGCTGCCAACACAGAGATATGCATTTCAGAGTCTGTGATCACCGGGCGCTTCATATCCTTTGAAGTCACCCACGGTATGTTACCATTCCAAAACTGCGGGTTTGACATTGATGGGGTCTTGCCACTACTGAAAACGCCAAATGACGAAAGCCGCGCCCAAGCCCAGTTTTCGGGTATTTCAAACGGGATCTCATCGTCAATACAGACCTCTTCTGAGCCACGCTTTTCATAATGAGAATTATCCCGTCTGAAAATGACGGATTCGTGCTTGTCCTTCTTGATTTTGCCTTCCTTGATGAGCCGCTGCTTTTCCACCCGGATACGCTCCAGCAGAGCCTCTGCGGGCTCGTCGGACGGGTCTTGCGGTACCAGCTTGCCCTGGACTGCCTCTTGCAGAATCGATTTCTTGAGGGCTTCTGGGAAGGCGACATTGAGAGTGCGAAGCGTCTTTTCCTTGACTCCATAATCTCGAATGGGCATATCAACGCTTTCAATGGCCGAAACGATTCTGAGTTGTTCTCCCAACGGCGGTATTGGAATTAGCGCCTTATATAAACGGTCGTCATTTATCGCTGGATACGCTACGCCCTTGGCATTATCAGTGTTATTGGCATAAGCGTCGAAATCTGGCGACATCATGTAGTAGAAGAGATATTTATTGAGAAGGTCAGCATGGCAGGTCAAAGCTGCAAAGCCTGTACTTGCAATCGGAGCACAGGAAAAGTCTCTGTCTATGATGCACATATTATGGAGATACGGGCGAACTGTTGAATAGAGAATGTCACCCTTGCTCACCAGCTTACGAGCCCGTGAAGGAGCTTTGTCGGGTGTAATAATCGTATCCGTAGAATTGAGCTTCTGATTTTTGTTGTCGATAGATCCGATATCAATATAGCAAAAATCTGTATTGGGAGTGATTTGACCTCTGTTATAAACAATGCTGCCCAGCCGCACCCACTCCCATGAATCGGGGATGTCAAACGGCACCTCATCAGCCAACGACCGCACTTCATCGCCGATTTTCTCATAAGGAGTATTATCAGAACTCTGCTGTTTAACGATTACCTCGGTAGTTTAACGAATACTCCAGTAATTCAACGATTACCCAAGCTGTTTAACGATTACAGCGGTGTAGAAAGCCGCAATCTCCATAAAACACATAGACCCCCGCCGCAGAATTGCTCTGTAGCGGGGGTCGTTTATGTACCAAAATAGCCGAAATGCCTGATTTCAAGCGGTTTTCTGGCATAGAAAAAGTCCACCGTAATTCTATCAAAATTACGGTGGACTTATGGCGGAGAGTAAGGGATTCGAACCCCTGTGGCGTTGCCGCCTAACGGTTTTCAAGACCGCCCCGTTATGACCACTTCGGTAACTCTCCAGATATGCAGATAGAGAAACAAGACGCCGAAATCGGCGTCTTGTCTTTTGGCGGAGAAGGAGGGATTTGAACCCTCGCGCCGCTTATCACAGCCTACTCCCTTAGCAGGGGAGCCCCTTCGGCCACTTGGGTACTTCTCCAAGCCGAATTCCATTTCCAATATGGACGCGCGCCAGCGCGCTGCATTATAGTAGCATATTCGGCAGCGGATGTCAACTTGTTTTTTGGTTGACACCGCGCGCAAAATGCGTTATAAGTGTGCCAGAACAAAGGAGATACGTCTATGCACTACACATCCATACTTTTTGACCTCGACGGCACGCTGCTCGACACGCTCGGCGACCTGACCGCCGCCATGAACCGCACGCTCACCCACCACGGTCTGCCGGAGCGCACGCGGCAGCAGATGCGCACCGCGCTCGGCAACGGGGCACGGCGGCTGATGGAGTTGTCCGTCCCGACAGGCACGGACAGCGCGCTGTTCGAGACGCTGCTGGCGGAATACAACGCCGACTATGCCGCCCACTGCCGCATTGAGACCGCCCCCTACCCCGGCGTCGCCGCGCTGCTGCGCACGCTGCACACGCAGGGGCGCAAGCTCGCCATCGTGTCCAACAAGCCGGACGAGGCCGTGCGCGCACTGCGTGCGGATTTCTTCGCCGACGCAGTCCAGATCGCTGTCGGCGAGACGGCAGCCATCCGGCGCAAGCCGGCGCCGGACATGCTGCTGGCCGCCATGGAACAGCTCGGCGCCGCCCCTGACAAGACGGTCTTTGTCGGCGATTCCGAGGTCGACATTGCCACGGCGCGCGCGGCAAATCTGCCGTGTATCAGCGTGCTGTGGGGCTTTCGTGACCGGGACGTGCTCGAGCGCGCCGGCGCGCAGCAGTTCGCCGCCGACATCGCGCAGCTGCAGGCGCTTCTGGGCTGAAAAAAATCCGCTGGGATCAACCAGCGGATTTTTTATGCCATCCTGCGGCGCAGAAACTTCAGCTTTGTCTCCGAGATGAGGATGGCAACGAGGATCAGCGCGAAGCCGACGATCACGCGCGGCTCCAGATGCTCGTGATAGAACGCAACGGAAAACAGCGTGCCGAACACGCTCTCGAGCGTGAGCAGCAGCGCCGCCGTCGTGGGCGGGGTATACTTCTGCCCGAATGTCTGGAGCAGAAAGCACAGGCCGGTGCACATGACGCACAGGTAGCCAAGACGCAGCCACACATCCGCCGGGATCTCCTCAGGCGCAGGCGCGGCGAACGGTGCCGTGACCCAGCTGAGCACGGCTGCCACAGCAAACTGCACGAACGAGAGCAGCACCGGGCTGCGCCCTCTGGCCGCACTGGCGGTGGCGATGATGTGCAGCGCGTAAAACACGCCGCTGAGGATCGTCAGCCCCTCGCCGCGGCCGATGCGCAGGTCGCTCTGCAGGGACACGAGCCCCATGCCGCACAGGCACAAAAGCGCCGCCGCGAGGTTGTACCGGTCCGGCCGCCGCTTATGGATCAGCCACCAGAAAAACGGCACGAACACGCAGTACGTCGCCGCGAGAAAGGCGTTTTTCCCCGGCGTGGTGTGCACGAGGCCATACGTCTGAATGGTGTAGGCCAGGTACAGGCACACGCCCATGCACGCCCCACCGGTGAGATAGCCGCGGTCGAGCCGGCGCAGGCTCCGGATACTGATGAGCGCCATGAGCATGGCCGCACCGGAAAAGTGGATGGCCAGCAGCCACAGCGCGGGGACGGTGGCAAGTGCGTCCTTCATGATTGTGAACGAACTGCCCCAGAGGAGCGTCGTCACGATCAGGGCGAAGCGGCCGAGACGGGTATAAGCATGGCTTGCGCCGGGGTCAGGCATAGAGATCAGGGTTCCTTTTTCATGAATTGTCCGGCCGCGCGCATCATGAGGCGCTTGGTGCCGGCGGTCTCAAATTCCACCTCGAGCAGCGCATCGCCGCCCATAGGCTGGATCTTCGAGACGACACCGGAGCCAAACGCGCGGTGCGTGACCCGGTCGCCGATGGCGAAGGCAGGGGCAGCTTTGCCCGCCGGCTTTGCCGCGGGCGGCGCGGGCCGCACGGGCGGCTTGCGCCGCGGCTCCGGCGCGGAGACCGTATAGGCACGCGGCGCGCTCTGGCGCGGCGGGTACTGCTGCTGGTCGCGGCTGGGCTCGGAATAACCGTAGCCGCGCGGGACGTTGAGCTTCTGAATATCTTCCTCCGGGATCTCCTCAACGAAACGGGAGACGCGGTTGGCCGTCGTGCGGCCGAAGAGCATACGCTGGCGGGCGCACGTGAGGATGAGGTGCTCACGCGCGCGGGTGAGCGCGACGTAGCACAGCCGGCGCTCCTCCTCCATTTCGTCCGGCTCGCCGATGCAGCGCAGGCCGGGGAAAATACCCTCCTCGCAGCCGACGATGAACACCGTCGGGAACTCCAGACCCTTGGCCGCGTGCATGGTCATGAGCGTGACGCAGTCCATGGACTGGTCGTAGTTATCGAGGTCGGTATAGAGCGCGACCTCGTCGAGGAAGCCCGCGAGCGTGGGGTTATCGGCCTCCTTGGCGAAGGCAATGATGTTCGACTTGAGCTCCTGCACGTTCTCGATGCGGGCGGCGTCCTCGGCCGTGTTCTTTTCCTCGAGCGCGCGGACATAGCCGCTGCGCTCCACGACGAGGTCGTAGAGTTCGTCCGGCGGCATGGTTTTGGCCGCGGCCTGCAGCTCCTCGATCAGGATGGCAAACTGGCGCAGGCGCATCTGGCTGCGCTGCAGCTCGGGATAGGCGTCCGCGTGGCGGATGACTTCAAAGAGGCTCGCCTGCTGTTCATGTGCGAGCTGCGCGGCCGTTTCGACCGTGCGCGCGCCGATGCCGCGGGCCGGGGTGTTGATGATGCGCGTCAGGCGCAGGTCGTCGCCCGGCGTCTGGATGACGCACAGGTAGGCCAGCATGTCCTTGACCTCCGCACGGTCGAAAAAGCGCGTGCCGCCGATGATACGGTACGGGATGCCGTTGCGCTTGAAGGCATATTCGAGCTGGTTGCTCTGCGCGTTCATGCGGTAGAGCACGGCGTGGTCGCGGAAGTTCATGCCGTGGCCAAAGTCGTCCATGATCTTCGTGGCGACATAGCGCGCCTCGTCGTTCTCATTTGTGGCGCAGTAGAGCGTGAGCGGGTCACCGGCTTCGGCCTTCGTCCAGAGCGTTTTGCCCTTGCGGCCGGTGTTGTTGGCGATGACGTGGTTGGCCGCGTCCAGGATGCGGCCGGTGCTGCGGTAGTTCTGCTCGAGGCGGATGGTGCGGGCATTCTTGTACTGCTTTTCAAAGTTGAGAATGTTCTCGATCGTCGCGCCGCGGAACTTGTAGATGCTCTGGTCATCGTCGCCGACGACGCAGATATTGCCCCAGCCGTCGGCCAGCAGGGCCGCGAGCTGGTACTGAAGGTTATTCGTGTCCTGATACTCGTCGATGAGCACGTAGCGGAAGCGGCGCTGCCAGTGCTCGCGCACGTCCTCGTGCTCGTCGAGCAGGCGGACGGTGTTGTAGATCAGGTCGTCAAAATCCATCGCCCCGGCGGAAAACAGGCGCTGCCAGTAGGTCTGGTACACCTCGCCGATGCGGATGCTGCGCGGGTTGTGCGTCGCCTGCGCGCGCGCCAGATACTGCTCCGGCGTGATGCCGGAATCCTTGGCGCGGCTGATCTCCGTGAGCACGGCGCGGTACGGAAACGCCTTCTCGTCGAGATTCATCTCCTTGAGAATGCGCTTGACGACCGCCTGACTGTCCGACGTGTCATAGATCGTGAAGCTGTTGGGATAGCCGAGCTTGTCGGCGTCCCGCCGCAGGATGCGCACGCACGCGGAGTGGAACGTCGAGGCCCAGATGTCCGCCGCGGCCTCGGGGCCGAGCATGCGCTCGATGCGGTCCTTGAGCTCGTCGGCCGCCTTGTTCGTGAACGTGATGGCGATGATGCGCCACGGCTCGACCGGCTCGAGCGCCGCCGCCCGCTGCGCGCGCCGGCGCTCGTCTGGCGTCAGATCCGTGCGCTCGAGCAGCGCGAGGTCCGCCTCTGTCGCCGTGTCCGGCACCTCGTCGGTGTCCGACCCGCGGCCGTACTGGATGAGATTTGCGATCCGGTGGATGAGCACCGTAGTTTTACCGCTGCCGGCGCCGGCCAGCAGCAGCAGTGGGCCTTCCGTGGCCAGGACCGCTTTTCTCTGCATATCGTTCAGGTTTGCGAAGTCCGCCTCGATGAAGCGTCTGCGCGCCTGCACATAGCGTTGTTCAAAAGTCATGGTAGTATTCATAGCGTCTGATTTTAACACATTTTCCCCCGGGAAACAAGGCCCGCATCTTCCAACGCGGAGATTGACAACCACAGGGTGCGGAAGTAAAATAAAGAAAAAATTCGATGATCGAGGTGCATCTTATGGACATCATCTGGCATGGCCACTCCTGCTTTGAGCTGGTCTCCGGCGGCTACAGCGCCGTCATCGACCCATTTCAGGACACCAGCGTCGGCACGGCCTATCCCCACGTGCGGCTGACGGCGGACGCCGTCTATATCAGCCACGAGGACCGCGACCACAACTTCCGCGAGGGCGTCACGCTGCGCAGCACCGGCAAGGCGAACCCGTTTGCCGTCACGGAGCTGGAGACGTACCACGACATCATGCGCGGCCGTCTGCGCGGCATGAACACCGTGCGCATCTTCGCCGCCGAGGGCATGCGCGTGGCGCATCTGGGCGACCTGGGCGCGAAGCCCACGCCCGAGCAGATGCAGCAGCTGCAGGGACTCGACGCGATGATGATCCCCGTCGGCGGCATCTACACGATCGAGCCGGACACCGCCTACTACCTCTGCGAGCAGCTGCAGCCGCGCGTCATCATCCCGATGCACTTTCAGGCGCCCGGCCACAGCAACCACCGCCTGCGCGCGCCGGAGGACTTCACCGGCATCTTCGAGGGCAACGGCGCAAATGTCCAGCGCTACGACACCAACCGTATGACGCTCACGCCGGACACACCGGCGCAGGTCGTCATCTTCCGCCGCCCGGAATAAAACACGATACGACAAAGCCGCCGCTCCCCATCAGGGAGCGGCGGCTGTTCTTTCCGCAATTATTTCAGAATGTCCTTCAGCTCATGCATACCATGGTTGGTAGTGACGACGACCACGCGGTCGCCGAGCTCGATGGCGTCGTTGCCGGACGGGACGCGGCACTTGCCGCGGCGGATGATCGAGGCGACGAGCACGGAGTCCTTGAGCTTGAGCGCCTTGAGCGGCACATCGAGAAACTGGCTCTCGGCGCGCACGATGAATTCCAGCGCCTCGGCCTGTCCGTCAGCCACCATGCGCAGCGTCTCCACGCCGCTGCTGTGCGCGGAGTTCTGCATCCAGCGGACGTACTCCACGATGCGGCCGGCCGTCACGTCCGCCGGCTGAATGATCGTCGTCAGGCCATACGATTCCGCGAGTTCGATGAAGTTATCCTCATCCACCTTTGTGACGATCTTCGGCACCTGCTCGTGATAGGCAAAGGAGGAGATGATGAGGTTCGTCTCGTCCGACTCCGTGAGCGTGACGAGCGCGTCCGCCTCCGGCAGGCCCTCCTCACGCAGGACGTCCGGCTTCGTGCCGTCGGCGCAGATGATGGTCGCCTCCGGCAGGATCGTTTTCATGACGCGGCAGCGGGCCGGGTCGCGCTCGATGATCGTCGAGTGGATGTGCATACGCGCCAGCTCCAGCGCCAGCCGCTCGGCAATGCGGCCGCCGCCGATGATGATGACGCTCTCGGCCTCGTGGCGGAACTCGCCAATCTTGCGAAACAGCTCATGCAGCTCGTGCGGCGCGCCGACCACGGTGACATAGTCGCCGGCGGCGAGCACAAAGTCGCCGTTCGGGATCGTAACGCTGCCCTCGCGCTCCACGGCGCAGATGAGGATGCCGTCGCTGTAGCGGCCGCGGAAATCGTTCAGGCGCAGGCCGTCGAGCTTGCTGCCCTCGCGCAGCTTGAACTCCACGAGCTCCACAAGGCCGTTGGCAAACGGCTCGACCTTCGTGGCGGCCGGGAAACGCAGCGTGCGCGAGATCTCCTTGGCGGAGGTGCGCTCGGGGTTGATGGACAGACTCAGCCCCAGCTCGTCTTGCAGCAGCGCCACGTCCTGATAATACTCCTCGTCGCGCACGCGCGCGATCGTATGCGTAGCGCCGAGCTTGCGCCCGACCATGCAGCTGATGAGGTTCGTCTCGTCCGAGGTCGTCGCGGCGATGAGCAGGTCGGCGTCCGCAACGTTGGCAATACGCAGCTGATCCACATTCGCGCGGCCCTCGACCACGATCACATCCAGCGTGGAAGAGATATAGGCAGCGCGCTCCGGGTCACTCTCGACGACGGTGATGTCATGCCCTTCTGTCAGGAGCTGCTCCGCAATGGCATAGCCCACGCGGCCAGCGCCCACGATCACAATTTTCATATTCCAAGCTCTCCATTTATCATGTTCAGGCCCCTTATCCGGGCAGGCAAATATTATAGCAGACATTCCCCAATGTTTCAACAGCAGACGCAGGGAAATTGTATCGGGTTTGTTTGTGAATAAATAGTTAAAATTCTGCAAAACCGGCGCGCCGGCGCTTGACGGATGCCCGTGCGGCGCTTATCATTATGTCCTAATACTTTTTTAATTAGTATCTAAGGCTGCGCCGCCGCGCGGCATCCATATAAAGGAGTATCCCACCCATGCTGGAACTGAAGAACATCACCAAAGTCTACGAGGCCGGCACGACGCAGGTCGAAGCACTCAAGGGCATCAACATTGCCTTTCGTGAAAACGAGTTCGTTGCGATCCTGGGCCAGTCCGGTTGCGGCAAGACCACGCTGCTGAACATCATCGGCGGCCTGGACCGCTACACCTCCGGCGACCTCATTATCAACGGCCGCTCCACAAAGGAGTACGACGACCGCGACTGGGACACGTACCGCAACCACTCCATCGGCTTTGTCTTTCAGAGCTACAACCTCATCCCGCACCAGAGCGTGCTGGCCAACGTTGAGCTCGCGCTGACGCTCTCGGGCGTCTCCGGTGAGGAGCGGCGCGCGCGCGCCGTCGAGGCACTGGAAAAGGTCGGCCTGGGCGACCAGCTCGACAAAGCGCCGAACCAGATGTCCGGCGGCCAGATGCAGCGCGTGGCCATCGCGCGCGCCATCGTCAACAACCCCGACATTCTGCTCGCCGACGAACCGACCGGCGCGCTCGACAGCGAGACGAGCGTGCAGATCATGAATCTGCTGCAGGAGATCGCAAAAGATAAGCTCATCATCATGGTCACGCACAACCCGGAGCTGGCATCGAAATACGCCACGCGCACCGTGCGCCTGCTCGACGGCAAGATCGTCGGCGACGATAACCCCTGCACGGAATCCGAGACGTCCGCACCCGTGACGGTCAAGGTCAAGGAGCACACGTCCATGAGCTTTGCAACGGCCATGAGCCTGTCGCTGCACAACCTTATGACGAAAAAGGCCCGCACCCTGCTCACCGCATTCGCCGGCTCGATCGGCATCATCGGCATCGCGCTCATTTTGTCGCTCTCGCACGGCTTTCAGTCCTACATCGACACCGTGCAGGAGCAGACGCTCTCGTCCTACCCGCTGACGATCGAGGCAAACCCCGTGGACATGTCCGGGATGCTCTCGGCCATGTCGGGCGCAAAGGATGACAGTGCGGATGCGCACGACCTCGATAAGGTCTACGCCAACACGGTCATGTACAGCATGCTCAACTCCATGGTCAGCAGCGCGACCGGCCAGTCAAACAACCTGCCGGAGTTCAAGAAATATCTCGAAAACCCCGACAACAAGATCCACGACTATATCAGCGGCATCCAGTACACGTATGACATGGGCTTCGCCGTCTATACCGAGGATCCCAACGGCACCGTCATCAAGGCCGACACGACCGAGCTGCTGCAAAACGTCATGAAGTCCATGTACGGCGGCGACTACTCGTCCTACTTTGACTCCATGGGCGGCTTCTACTCCGGCTTCAACGTCTGGCAGGAGCTGCTGTCCGGCGAGGACGGCGCGCTCGTGAGCGCCTCGACGCAAAACCAGTACGACGTGATCTATGGCTCCTGGCCGCAAAATTACAACGAGGTCGTGCTCGTTGTGGACAAAAACAATGAAATTTCCGACCTGACGCTCTACGCCCTCGGGCTCGAGAGCATGGACGACATCAGCAACGCCATGATGCAGTCCATGAACAAAAAGCAGATCGACACGACGCAAAGCAGCTGGAGCTATGAAGATCTGTGCGGCCGCAGCTTCAAGCTCATCCTCCCGTCGGAGGGCTATGTGGCCAGCGGCTCCGGCTACACGGACATCAGCCAGACGGCCGACGGACTGCGCCAGCTCTACAACAACGATTCCGTGGGCGTGCAGCTCAAGATCGTCGGCATCGTGCGCCCGGCCAAGGGCAGCGTGACCAGCAGCACCTATGGTTCCATCGGCTACACCTCCGCCCTGACGGACTACGCCATCGAGCAGGCCGACAGCACCGAGATCATCCAGAAGCAGCTGGCAAACCCGGACGTGGACGTGTTCACCGGCTCTGCGTTCCCGAACGCCGCGACCGCCACGACCGACCAGAAAGTTGCCGCCGCGCAGGCCTATCTCAACAAGCTGAGCGTGGACGACCGCGCGACCGTCTACCGCAAGTGCATGACCACGCCAGACGACACCACGCTTGACGCCGCGCTCACACAGACCATGGAGACCTTCACCCGCGACGACGCCAAAGAGATGGCCGACAACGGCGTCTTTGAGGCCAGCGGCAAAACGGCGCAGCAGATGAAGGAAATGATCGACGCCATGGACGACGAGACGTTTATCCGCTTCTTCCGGCCGTATATGCGCGCGATTCTCTCCATGCAGATGCAGCAGGAGACCGTCAAGGCCTACAGCGGCATGACCTCGCAGGAAGTCATCTCCGCCATCAGCGCCAAAGGCATCAGCAGCAGCCAGTATGCGGATGTGTACGACAACTACGTCGCCTCGTCGGCCAGCGGTTCGACCTACAACAGCAACCTGAAAAAGCTCGGCTACGTCGATAAGGACTCCCCCAGCGCCATCAACATCTACGCCTCGAGCTTTGAGAACAAGGATCAGATCTCCGCGTGCATCGACGACTACAACGCCGACGCCGCCGAGGACGATCAGATCAGCTACACCGACTATGTCGGCCTGCTCATGAGCAGCATCACGACGATCATCAACGCCATCAGCTACGTGCTCATCGGCTTCGTGGCCATCTCGCTCGTCGTGTCGTCGATCATGATCGGCATCATCACCTATATCTCCGTGCTCGAGCGCACGAAGGAGATCGGCATCCTGCGCTCCATCGGCGCAAGCAAGCAGGACATTTCGCGCGTGTTCAACGCCGAGACGCTCATCGAGGGCTTCACAGCCGGCGTGATGGGCATCCTGTGTACGCTGATTTTGCTGATCCCCATCAACCTCATCGTGCACCATCTGACCGGTCTGCCGACCCTGAGCGCCATTTTGCCGGTCCTCGGCGCGATCTTGCTGATCCTCATCAGCATGGCGCTGACGTTCATCGCGGGCCTCATCCCGTCGGGCATGGCAGCGAAAAAAGACCCGGTCGTCGCCCTGCGGACCGAATAAGGCCAAAACGCATATTTCCACCACCTCCGTGCAAACTAGGAGCAGCCTACATTTGCACGGAGGTTTTGCATTATGAAGCAGAAAATTCTTGCGGCCGTGTGCGCGCTGGTGCTCTGCGCAGCACTCGTCCCGGCCGGCTTTGCCGAGCAGGCCGCGGCCGACACCGCGCCCGTGGCCGAAAATCTGGAGCTGACCACATTCCGCAACACATCCATCGGCGGCACACTGAGCGCAAATGCGCCCGACGGCAGCCCGCTCACCTTCCGCATCACGACCGAGCCCATCAAGGGCACGGTAACGCTCACCGACAGTGGCACGTTCGTCTATACCCCCGCCGACGGCAAGCGCGGGCGCGACTACTTCGGCTTCCGCGCCGCCGACAGCAGCGGCAACGAATCGCAGGAGGCGACCGTCATCATCTCCATCAAGAAGCAGAAGCCGGCCGTCACCTACAGCGACATGGCCGGCCGCCCGGAGGAATACGCCGCCGTCATGCTCGCCGAGCAGGGGCTGTGCGTCGGCCGGCAGGTCGGCGGGCAGTATCTCTTCGACCCCGACAGTCCCATGCCGCGCGATGAATTTCTGGCCATGTGCACGCACCTGACCGGCACTTCGATGCTGCAGGGCGTGCTCTCGACCGGTTTCGGCGACGACGAGCAGATCCCCGCCTGGGCCAAGACCTACGTTGCGACCGCGGTCATGAACGGCGACATCACCGGCTACTCCGACGGTACGGCGATCGTGTTCGATGCACAGCGCGGCATCACGGCAGCCGAGGCTGCCGTCATGCTCAGCAACTTCCTCGACCCCTCCCCCGCCGCCGCGCTCGAGGGCGACTATATTCCCGACTGGGCGTGCGCCGCCGTGTCAAGTCTGACATCCTGCGGCGTGTATCCGGCCGGCAGCGACTGTGCGGCGTCCCTCACGCGCGCCGAGGCGGCGCAGATGCTGCTGGGCGCGTATGAACTGCTGCAAAAGCGATAAAAAAAGCACGGGCCGTTTCCAGATAGGAAACGGCCCGCGGCTTTATGCACGGTCCAAAATGGCTTCCAGCTCCGCCGGGCTGAGCTCCGGGAACGGGCACACGGGCGCAGGCTGCGCCTCGTGCGCGCCGATGCACTTTTCCATCCAGACCATGGAGTACCAGGTGCCGAATTTATACCCGCAGCGCGGAAACTCCCCGACGAGCCGATAGCCGAGATGCGCATGAAACTGCGCGCTGTTTCGCGTCAGGTGCGCGTCGTCCGCCCCATCCGGGCAGCCGATGCAGGCATAGAGATTCTGAATGTTCTGCGCGCGCAGCACCGCCTCGAGCGCGGCGTACAGCCGCTTGCCCGTGCCCCGGTGCTGCTGATCCTCGCGCAGGTAAATGCTCATCTCCACCGCCCAGTCATAGGCGGCGCGGCTGCCGAACGGCCCGGCGTAGGCATAGCCGACGATCTCGCCGCCGCGCTCCGCGACCAGGTACGGATAGCGGCGGAGCGTGGCGCGCAGGCGCGCTGCAAATTCGTCGATATCCGGCACGGCGCACTCGAACGTAATGGCCGTCTTTTCCACATACGGCGCGTAAATTTTCAGCAGCGCGGGCGCGTCGCTCAGGCGCGCGGTGCGGATGCGCAGCGCAGTGTCGTCCATATGCTCCTCACTTTCCGCTGTCGCCGTAGTTTGCGAGCACGCGCGCGGACGGGTCGTCCACGTCGCAGCCGTCCCACGATTTGTTCGGCATCCAGAAATCGACGATCATGTGCGCCTGACCGGGGTAATACTGCTCAAACAGTTCACGGTAGAGCAGCGATTCCTTGGTGAACGGCTGCGCAAAGTCGTACTTCCGGCGCAGGGTCTCAAATTCCTCGTCCGTGTACTTCTGCTCGGCGTACGCCTTGAGATCGTCGACCATAGAGTGGCCGACCGCGTCGCTGAAGGCCGCCTTCTCGCGCATGAGGATATCGTGCGGCAGCCAGTCGCCCTCAAAGGCGTGGCGCAGCAGATACTTGCCCTTGCCGTAGACGTTGCACTTCTTGGCCGGGTCAATGGACATGACATACTGTACGAAGTCCAGATCGCCGAACGGCACGCGGGCCTCGAGACTGTTGACGGAGATGCAGCGGTCGGCGCGCAGGACATCATACATATGCAGCTCGCGGATGCGCTTGGCGGATTCCTCCTGAAACGCCTCCGGGCTGGGCGCGAAGTCGGTGTACTTATAGCCGAAGAGCTCATCGGAGATCTCGCCCGTGAGCAGCACGCGCAGGTCGGTCTGCTCGTGGATGGCCTTGCAGACGAGGTACATGCCGATGCTCGCGCGGATGGTCGTGATATCATACGTGCCGAGCAGCGCCACGACCTCCGGCAGCGCCTGGATGACGTCCTCGGGCGTGATGATGACCTCGGTGTGGTCGGCGTGCAGATACTCTGCCACCTCGCGGGCGTACTTCAGGTCGATGGCGTCGCTGCGCATGCCGATGGCAAACGTGCGGATGGGCTTTTTGAGCAGCTTTGCCGAGATGGCGCACACGAGGCTGCTGTCCAGACCGCCGGAGAGCAGAAAGCCGAGCGGCGCGTCGGCATCCAGCCGCTTTTCCACGCCGGCGATGAGCTTTTCACGGATGTGGGTGCAGACGGTCTCCAGATCGTCCTCGCAGACGGCGTCCACCTGCGTCATGTCGCGGTAGCAGGTGAACTTGCCGTCGGCATAATAGTGTCCGGGAGGAAACGGCATCACATCGTGCACGAGGCCGACGAGGTTTTTCGCCTCGCTGGCAAAGACGATCGCGCCCTCGGCGTCATAGCCGTAGTACAGCGGGCGGATGCCGATGGGGTCGCGCGCCGCGACAAGGCCGCCGCGCTTGGCATCATAGATGACCATGGCGAACTCCGCATCGAGCCCGCGGAACATGTCCAGCCCCTCGCGCTCGTAGAGTGGGAGCAGGATCTCACAGTCGGACTCGCTCTCGAACGTCTCGCCCTCGGCGATGAGCCGCTCGCGGATGGGCCGGAAGCCGTAGATCTCGCCGTTGCACACGAGCGCGCTGCCGTCGCGCGTGAACGGCTGCATCCCCTCCGGGTGCAGGCCCATAATGGCCAGACGGTGGAAGCCGAGCGTCGCCGCGCCGATATGCAGCATGCGCGTATCGTCCGGGCCGCGGGAAATGGTCTTGTCAAAGCCGGCGCGCAGATCCTGCGCGGAGATGGACGAGCCGAGATAACCGATGATGGAACACATGATTTTTTCCTCCTGAATATATCAAAAAATACGCAGCTACCATCCAACAATAGGACGAGTAGCTGCGTATCGTGGTGCCACCTATTTTACTTCTCACGGGTTCTAACAAACCGCACCGGGATAACGTCCGGCTTTGACGGCGCACCTACTGAGGCTCTCGCCCGTTCAGGTTGCAGCTCGGGAGTGTTCTTCACACAGGCTCTGTTATGCGGCTCGCACCGTCCCGCACTCGCTGGAAATGATCGCCCGTGCTACTTTTCTCCGTCAATGCTTTTGACAGAAGTATGAAAATGAAAGAAGAGAGAAAAAAGAAAGAGTAAGCGTTTTTTACCGCACGCTGAACAGCAGGTCGCCGTAGGACGGGACCGGCCACTTGTCGGACGGCGTCATGGTCTCGAGCTGGTCGATCGTGATGCGCAGCTCCGCCATGGCGGAGAAGACCTTGTCGCGGTAGTAGTTGGCCAGTGCCTGGCTGCCCTCGACGGTCTTGGCGCCCATGAGCGCCTCATCCAGGCGGCGGACCTTGCGGTAGGCATCGCCCAACAGCGCGGACATTTCAGGGATGATGCTCTCCTCATACGAGCAGTCCGCCGTGACGGACACAGCGTGGATCGCCGCAGCGGTCTCGGACAGCTCGCGCAGATAGCTGCTGACGGCGGGCATGATGTCGCGCCGCGCCATCTCGAGCATCGTCAGCGCCTCGATGTTGAGCACCTTGCTGTAGTTTTCGAGGTGGATCTCGTAGCGGGCCTCCATCTCGGTGCGGGTATAGACACGGTGCTTGGTGAACAGCGCCACGTTCTTGTCGGCGAGGTAATACGGCAGCGCTTCCGGCGTCGTGCGCAGGTTCAGCAGGCCGCGGCGCTCAGCCTCCGCCAGCCAGGCGTCGTCATAGCCGTTGCCGTTGAAGAGGATGCGCTTGTGCTTGATGAGCACGCTGCGGATGAGCGCCTGCAGGTCGGCCTCAAAGTCCTTGCTGCCCTCGAGCGCGTCAGCAAACTGCTCGAGGCTCTCGGCGACCGCCGTGTTGAGCACGACGTTGATGCCGGAAATGGAGGCTGAGGAACCGGGCATACGGAACTCGAACTTGTTGCCGGTGAACGCAAACGGAGAGGTGCGGTTGCGGTCGGTCGTATCCTTGGGGAAACGCGGCAGCGCATGCACGCCGATCTTCAGCAGCTCCTTTTCCTGGCCGGCATAGGACGTCTCGTTGACAATGGCGTCGAGAATGTTCTCGATCTCATCGCCGACATACATCGACACGACGGCCGGGGGCGCTTCGTTCGCGCCGAGACGGTGGTCGTTCGCGGCCGACGCCACGCTGATGCGCAGCATATCCTGATAATCATCCACCGCCTGGATCACCGCGCACAGGAAGAGCAAAAACTGTGCGTTCTCGGCCGGCGTCTCGCCGGGCTCGAGCAGGTTCATGCCGGTGTCGGTGGTCAGGGACCAGTTGTTGTGCTTGCCGGAACCGTTGACGCCGGCAAACGGCTTTTCGTGCAGCAGGCAGACCATGCCGTGGCGCGCGGCCACCTTCTGCATGATCTCCATCGTCAGCTGGTTCTGGTCAGCGGCGATGTTGCCGGTCGTGAACACCGGCGCGAGCTCGTGCTGCGCGGGCGCCACTTCGTTGTGCTCCGTCTTGGCATACACGCCGAGCTTCCAGAGCTCCTCGTCCAGATCCTTCATGAACGCCGCAACGCGCGGCTTGATGCTGCCGAAGTAATGATCGTCCAGCTCCTGGCCTTTCGGCGGCTTGGCGCCGAAGAGCGTGCGGCCGGTGTAGATCAGATCCTTGCGCTTATCATACACGGATTTGTCGACCAGGAAGTACTCCTGCTCGGGGCCGACGGTCGTGCGCACGGCGGTCACGTCCTCGTTGCCGAACAGGTGGATCACACGCAGGGCCTGACGGTTGAGCGCCTCGGCGCTGCGCAGCAGCGGCGTCTTTTTATCGAGCGCCTCGCCGCCGTAAGAGCAGAACGCCGTCGGAATGCACAGCACATTATCTTTAATGAATGCATAGGACGTCGGGTCCCATGCGGTGTAGCCGCGCGCCTCAAACGTTGCGCGCAGGCCGCCGGACGGGAAGCTGGACGCATCCGGCTCGCCGCGGACGAGCTCCTTGCCGGAAAACTCCATAATGACCTGACCGCCGCCGCAGGGCGAAATGAAGCTGTCGTGCTTCTCGGCGGTGATGCCGGTCATCGGCTGGAACCAGTGCGTGAAGTGCGTGGCGCCCTTTTCGATCGCCCAGTCCTTCATGGCATTGGCCACGATGCGCGCGGCGTCGTCATCAAGACGCTTGCCATTTTCCATCGTCGCCTGCACCTGCCGGTAAGTCTCCTTCGGCAGCCGCTCGCGCATGACGGCATCGTTAAATACCATGGATCCAAAAATGTCAGAGATCTTTTCCATCTCGCATGGTCCCCTTTCCGTATTTCAAATCAGTATCAACAACAAAAAACGGCACTGGTGCCCGGAGATCTTGTGCTCTCCACGACGCCATTGCCGTTTCAATGTAGCAAAATATACGCCTGTTGCGGAAAAATGTCAAGCGGGAAAAACGCAATTTCTTTCGGCGGATTCCACAGATTTTTCGGCAAAATTGCCCGTTTTTTTATCCTTGACACGTGCAAATGCCGTGGTGTATTATATACATGGATTTTGATTGGCAAAATTCTGCGTGCTGTTTTTGCGGTCGCAGGCATAAGTTCATATAGTAACTTTTCGAGAACGCTGACGTTTCACGATGACCTGGGGGAAAGTGCCCCTTATCGGCATCGGAAGCGTCTTTTTTGTTTTTCCGCACCAACTTCTGATTCGAGGTGACTGCTATGAACACGTCGCTGCATACCGTGCGCGCGCTCCTGGTCTCCAGTTCCGAGGCGCAGACCCAGCGCATCAGCGCCCTGCTCACACGGGCGCGCATCGTCCCGTTCGATCACGCCGGCAGCGCGCGGCAGGCGCTCGAACAGTTTGACGCAGGCGGCATCGACGGTGTGCTCATCGCAGAGCCCATCGCCGGCAGCTCCGGCCGGGAGCTGGCGCTGCAGCTCAAAAAGCGGCACTGCATGGCCGTGCTGCTGCTGGCCGCACCGGAACACGCGGACACGGACGCCGCCCTGCTCGAACAGTCCGGCGTGCTGGTGCTGCCGAATGACGCGCCGGAATCGCTCATCGTGCAGACCATCCGGCTGCTGACCGCCGTGCGCATCCAGCTCGAGCAGATGCAGCACAAGACGGAAAAGCTCGAGGCGAAGGTCGCCGATATCCGCATCATCAACCGCGCGAAGCTCCTGCTCGTACAGCACCTGCAGATGACGGAGACGGAGGCGCACAAATACATTGAGAAACAGGCAATGGACACCAGTATGCGCCGGCGGACCATTGCGGAAAATATCATTCGTACCTATGAAGATTGAGGAGTGTGGACCATGACCAAGTACATTTTTGTGACCGGCGGCGTTGTCTCCGGACTCGGCAAAGGCATCACGGCGGCTTCGCTCGGCCGTCTGCTCAAGGCACGCGGCCTGAAGGTCGCCGCGCAGAAGCTTGACCCCTATATCAATGTCGACCCCGGCACCATGAGCCCGTATCAGCACGGCGAGGTGTACGTTACCGAGGACGGCGCGGAGACCGATCTCGACCTCGGCCACTATGAGCGCTTCATCGACGAGGATCTGAACAAATACTCCAACCTCACGACCGGCAAGGTGTACTGGAACGTGCTCAACAAGGAGCGCCGCGGCGAGTACCTCGGCGAGACGGTGCAGGTCATTCCGCACATCACGAATGAGATCAAGGACTTTATCTATAGTGTCGGCAGCAAGACGAACGCCGACGTCGTTATCACGGAGGTCGGCGGCACGACCGGCGACATTGAGAGCCAGCCGTTTCTCGAGGCCATCCGTCAGGTCGGGCTGGAGGTCGGGCGCGAAAACGCACTCTACATCCACGTGACGCTCGTGCCGTATCTGCACGGCAGCGAGGAGCACAAGACCAAGCCCACGCAGCACTCGGTCAAGGAGCTGCAGGGCATGGGCATTTCCCCGGACATCATCGTGCTGCGCTGCGATGAGCCGCTCGAGGAGTCCATTTTCCGCAAAATCTCCCTGTTCTGCAACGTCAAGCCCGACTGCGTGATCGAAAACATGACCATCCCCGTGCTGTATGAGGCACCGGTCATGCTCGAAAAGAACCGCTTTTCCGAGATCGTCTGCCGTGAGCTGCACATCGACGCGCCCGCGCCGGATATGACCGAGTGGGACGCCATGCTCGAGAGCATCCGCAACCGCTCGCACCGCGTGACGATCGGCCTCGTGGGCAAATACGTGCAGCTGCACGATGCGTATCTGTCCGTCGCCGAAGCGCTGCGCCACGCCGGCTATGTCTACGGCACGCGCGTCGACATTCAATGGATTGACAGCGAGACGATCACGCGCGATAATGTAGAGGAAGTGCTCGGCAGCTGCGACGGCATTCTCGTGCCCGGCGGCTTCGGCAACCGCGGCATTGAGGGCAAGATTGCGGCCGCGCACTATGCCCGCACGCACAATGTCCCCTATCTCGGCATCTGCCTGGGCATGCAGATCGCGGTCATCGAGTTTGCGCGCTCCGTCTGCGGCCTCGCCGACGCCAACTCCGGCGAGTTCGACGAGGGCAGCACGCACAAGGTCATCGACTTCATGCCCGACCAGAGCGACGAGATCAACAAGGGCGGCACGCTGCGCCTCGGCGCGTATCCGTGCCATATCGTGCCCGGCACGAAAATGGCGGAGTGCTACGGCACGCTGGACATCTCTGAGCGCCACCGCCACCGGTACGAGTTCAACAACGACTACCGCGCGCTCATGCAGGAAAAGGGGCTCGTGCTCTCCGGCCTGTCGCCGGACGGCCACATCGTGGAGACCGTCGAGATCCCCGAAAACGACTTTTATATCGGCGTTCAGTACCACCCCGAGTTCAAGAGCCGCCCGAACAAGGCGCACCCCCTGTTCAAGGGCCTGATCTCGGCGGCGCTGCGCCACGCAGAGAGAGGATAAGCATGCACGACCGCTACGTCAACCCCCTGTGCACCCGCTACGCCGGGCGCACGATGCAGCACATTTACTCCGACGACAACAAATTTTCCACCTGGCGCAGGCTCTGGGTCGCGCTGGCCGAGAGCGAGCAGGAGCTCGGTCTGCCGATCACGGATGAGCAGATCCGCGAGCTGCGCGCGCACATCACGGACATCGACTATGACTACGCCGCGGCGCGCGAGCACGAGGTGCGGCACGACGTCATGGCCCACGTGCTGACCTACGGCGCGTGCTGCCCGGAGGCAAAGCCCATTCTGCACCTCGGCGCCACGTCCTGCTACGTCGGCGACAATACGGATATCATCCTCATGCGCGAAGCGCTCGAGCAGATCCGCAGCCTGCTGGTGAACGTCATCCAGGCGCTCGCGGACTTTGCCGAGGCGCACAAGGCAGAGCCGACGCTCGCCTACACGCATTTTCAGGCCGCGCAGCCGACGACCGTCGGCAAGCGCGCCACGCTCTGGACGCAGGATCTGCTGATGGATCTCGAGCAGCTGGAGTTTCAGCTCGGCAATCTCAAGCTCCTCGGCTGCAAGGGCACGACCGGCACGGGCGCGAGCTTCATCGCCCTGTTTGACGGCGACGAGCAGAAGGTCGTCGCGCTCGAGCAGAAGATCTGCGAAAAGATGGGCTTTCCCGGCGCGTACCCCGTCAGCGGCCAGACCTATTCGCGCAAGGTGGACTTTCAGGTGCTGCAGGTGCTGTCCGGCATCGCGCAGAGCGCCTCGAAGTTTTCCAGCGACATCCGCCTGCTGTCCCACCTCAAAGAGGTGGACGAGCCGTTCGAGAGCGGCCAGATCGGCTCCTCGGCCATGGCCTATAAGCGCAACCCCATGCGCAGCGAGCGCATCGCCTCCCTGTCGCGCTACGTCATCTGCGACCTGCAGAACGCCGCCGTCACGGCCAGCGCCCAGTGGTTTGAGCGCACGCTCGACGACTCGGCCAACCGCCGCATCAGCATCCCGGAAGCATTTCTCGCCACCGACGGCATCCTCACGCTGTACCTCAACGTCATCCGCGGCCTGACCGTGTACCCGAAAATGGCCGAAAAGCATCTGGCCGACGAGCTGCCGTTTCTCGCTACGGAGAACATCCTCATGTACTGCGTCAAGGAAAAGGGCGGCGACCGGCAGGCCCTGCACGAGGCCATCCGGCAGCACAGCGTCGCCGCCGGCAAAGAAGTCAAGCTCCATGGCGGCAGCAACGACCTGCTTGAGCGCATCCTGGCTGACCCGATCTTCGGGCTCACGCGCGCGGAGCTCAACAAACTTGTTGACCCCCATGCCTTCACCGGCATGGCCGTACACCAGACCGAGACGTTCCTGCGCGAGCAGGTCGCGCCGGTCCTGAACAAATATACAGCACTGCTCGGATGCGACGCATCCGTAAACGTGTAAAAGAAACAGGAGGTTTCTCAACAATGCTGACATCTATCGTAGGCATCAACTGGGGCGATGAGGGCAAGGGCCGCATGGTCGACCTGCTCAGCCAGAAGTACGACGTCGTCGTGCGCTATCAGGGCGGCAACAACGCCGGCCACACCGTCATCAACGACAAGGGCAAGTTCGTGCTCAATCTCATGCCGTCCGGCATCCTGCGCGACGAGACCGTGAACGTGCTCGGCCCCGGCATGGTCATTGATACGGAGCACATGTTCCACGAGGTCGCGCGCCTGAGAGAAGGCGGCATCACCATCACACCGGAGCACCTGAAGATCAGCGACAAGGCCGTCATCTGCATGCCGTACCACAAGCTGCTTGACTGCCTGGAAGAGGACCGTCTGGCGGACAAGAAGTTCGGCTCTACCCGCCGCGGCATCTCCCCCGCCTACTCGGACAAATACATGAAAAAGGCGCTGCGCATGGGCGAGCTGGCCGACCGCGACGCGCTCAAGGCCCGCCTGGCCGACATTCTCGAGTGGAAGAATCTCTTCATCGTCAACGGCTATCACCATGACCCCATCGATCTCGACGAGATGATGGACTGGCTCGACACCTATGCCATGCCGTTCAAGGACTACGTCTGCGACACGACGGATTATCTCACCGATGCCATTGAGGACAACAAGTCCCTGCTCTTTGAGGCCCAGCTCGGCGCGCTGCGTGACATTGACTACGGCATCTATCCGTACACCTCCGGCTCTTCTACGATCGCGGCCTACGCGCCCATCGGCGCGGGCATCCCGGAGGCCCGGCTCGACACGATCATCGGCATTATGAAGGCCTATTCCACCTGCGTGGGCGAGGGCCCGTTCACCTGCGAGATGTTCGGCAACGAGGCCGCTGCGCTGCGCGACGCCGGCGGCGAGTACGGCGCTGCGACCGGCCGTCCGCGCCGCGTGGGCGGGTTCGACGTGGTCGCCTCCCGCTACGGCGTGAAGATGCAGGGCTGCACGAGCATCGCGCTGACAAAGCTCGACGTGCTGTCCTATCTGGACAAGATCCCCGTGTGCGTCGCCTACGACATCGACGGTGAGCGCGTGGACCGCTTCCCCATCGGCGTGAAGCTGGCCAAGGCAAAGCCCATTTATGAGTATCTGCCCGGCTTCCACTGCGACATCTCCGGCTGCCGCACGATCAGCGACCTGCCGAAGGAGGCGCTCGACTACGTGCACTATCTGGAGGCTGCCGTCGGCTGCCGCATCAAGTACGTCTCCGTCGGCCCGGACCGCGATGCGTACATCAAAATGTTCTAAACCGCGCAAAGCACAGCGGCCCTTCGCAAATGCGAAGGGCCGCTCATTTTTATTCGATATTCGCTTCAGCCGATGCCGCCGAGCGCCGCGCCGGCGACGAGCGCCACGAGCACGCTCGCGCAGTAGACATACTTGCACAGCGGATAGTACCAGCCGCCGATGGGCTTGCGCGCGCCGAGGTTGACGCTCTCGAGCACGAGCTTTTTCCCGCCGATCCAGAAGAACATGACCGCCGCGAGCAGCGCGCCCAGCGGGCAGATGTAAATGGACACGACGTCCATCCACTGCGACACGATGGCCTGAATGCACAGCGCAACGGCGAGGCCGATCACATGGATCACCGCCGTGGCCGGAACGCGCTTGAGGCCGAACCGCTCCTGCAGGGACGCGACCGGCGCCTCATAGAGATTGATGATCGACGTGACGCCCGCGAAGGCCACGCAGACGAAAAACACCATCGCCACGATGCGCCCGCCCGCCATGCCGTTCATGACGTGGACGAGGTAGATGAACATCAGGCCGGGGCCGCCGGCGTCGAGCTGCGCGCCGCCCGCCGCCATGGCGGGAATGATGACGAACGCCGCCAGCAGCGCCGCGATCGTATCAAAGAGCGCCACGTTGCGCGCAGAACTCGGGATGCACTCGCTCTTGCTGAGGTAAGAGCCGTAGATGACGCTGCCGTTGCCCGCAACGGACAGCGAGAAAAACGCCTGACCGAAGGCATAGATCCAGACATAAGGGTCGAGCAGGCCCGCGGGCTTGATCGTGAAGATATACCGATAGCCGTCCGACGCGCCGGGCAGCGTTCCTACATAGATACCCAGCCCCACAAACAGCAAAAACAAAATCGGCATCATGATCTTATTTGCCTTTTCAATGCCGCCGGCGATGCCGAAGGACATGATGACAAAGCTCACCGCGACTGCGACGACGACCCAGACATTCGCGCCCCACGCGCTGGCGGTGGCGTTGAAACTGCCGACGATTCCGTCCATGTCCTGCCCCATGGCGGACAGGCCGCCGTCAAACGCCAGGAACGTATACTTAAAGATCCAGCCCATGACGCAGGTGTAGCCGATGGCCAGCGCCAGAGAGCCGAGCACCGGGATATAGCCGACCAGTTCGCCGGGCCGGCGCTTACCCCAGCGCGCCTCGGTGCACATGCCGAAAGCGTCAACCGGCCCCGCACCGGCTGCGCGGCCGAGCGCAAACTCCCCGATGACGCCGGTGGAGCCGATGAGAATGACAAACAGGAAATACGGCAGCAGGAAAGTCATGCCGCCCCATTTGGACACCAGCGTCGGAAAGCGCCAGATGTTGCCCATGCCGACGGCCGAGCCGATGCAGGCGATGATGAAGCCGCCACGGCTGCGAAAGCCGTCGCGTTTGCTGACGTTGGCGTCGTTACCCATAATACTGTTTCCTTTCACGCACTCAGGCACAAATTGGTTTGATTATACCGCAAAACCCGCCCCGCCGCAACCGTTGTTTGCGGAATCTGCCGGATAACACTATGCAGAGGCGTCTTACTCCCCCGGCAGGCCCAGCACAAGCGCTTTCTCGCGGCGGCTGTCCGCGCCCGCATGCTGCACACGCCCCCCCCTCCTCTCTGCGACACATTTTTGCAATCGCATACCACAGCATTTGCGCATTTTCTACCGCCGCGCATCGGAACAAGCGCCCGGAATGCGATTTCCCGTTCCCAACACGCGGGTTTTGTGCTATACTGGCGGCACACGACCGCCGCACGGTATGCTCGTGCGGCAGAAAAATGATGAGGAGAATACTTTATGAAGGCCACCAAACACCGCCTCTGGCTCTGCGCGCTGCTCATCTGCATGGTGCTCTCCATCCTTGCCGGGATCGCCGCGCCGCCAGCCATGGCAGCAAACATCTCCAGCACCAACTGGATGGAAACGGTGCCGGACGAGACAAAGCTCAGCAATATGTCGATCCCCGGTACGCACGACAGTTGCACGCAGTATGTGGATATGCGCTACATTTTTCAATGTCAGGACGCGAGCGTTGCCACGCAGCTGATCTACGGCTACCGCTATCTGGATATGCGTCTGGTGCTCGAACAGAAGCACGACCAGCAGACGCTGGTGCTCAAGCACAGCATCGCGCGCTGCAAGACCTCCAACTCCCCGTTTGCCGGAACGCTCACACTCGATGACGTGCTGCGCGACGTTTCCGCGTTTCTGGACGCCCACCCCACCGAGACGGTCATCCTGTGCATGAAGGCGGAAAACAGCAAGGACGATGTCGCGGAGATTCAGAAGGTCCTGTATGAGACGATCGGCAAGGATCCGGAGCGCTGGTATCTGAAAAACGAGATCCCGACGCTGGGCGAAGTGCGCGGGAAGATCGTCCTCGCTACGCGGTTTGACGACAAGCTTCCGGTCGGCTTCGAGCGCTGCGGCCTGTACTTCGGCTGGGCGGATCAGGGCGACCGCACCGTTTTGTCTGACCCCACCGCGAACTCCGTGATCAACGGCCGCGAGACGCTGTGCGTGCAGGATCGCTACAACTATGACACCGATGACAAAATCGACGCCATCCACACCTGCCTGGACAATAGTCAGGCGGCGGAGAACACGTTTTTCCTGAACTTCACGTCCACGAGCGGCAGCGGAAAAGTAGGCCACCCGAAGGAATACGCCAAGCGCATCAACCTCGATCTCTATGACTACGACTGGCAGGCCGGAACGGCCTACGGCGTTGTCATCGTGGACTTCGCACCGAAAAAGATCGCCGAGAAGATCTATCAGACGAATTTCCAGCCCGCGCAGTAACGCGCGCAGCCCCGAAATTGAAAAAGCCCTTTGAGAAAAGGATTTCTCCTCTCTCAAAGGGCAAGTTGGCAAACTTGAATTGACCGAGCTGATAGTTACCGTTTTCTAACACTCCATTCATCATCTTGAGCTTTTCTTTCAGCATAGTAACCGCAAGGCATATCCTTTAGAATACCAACAGAATTATCTAAGTCGAATACTGATTTTAAGGATACTAACTTTGCTTCGTCTGTTTCATGTGCTTTTCCACATAGAAATTGCCACATTCCATCATCTTCATCATGTGATACATACAAAATAGGTTCTCCATTCTCTAATATGTGGCAACAGGTTATTGTAGCTGTATTTGGTGCGTCATAAAATGGGAATTTCATATTTAACACTCCTTTCAAACTCCGATTTGTATTTCGGTTTGTTTTAAAAATGGGCAACTCCGATTGGAATTGCCCACTCATTGCACTAATTATGCGATTTTTTCTTGCTTGCACCGATTTCTGCATCAATTGATGTAAGTTTGATGTAAATCGCTGTTTTTTTTAGTTTTTTGATAAATGCTTGACTGTAAACCTTGTTTATAGCTTATTATTAAGTAAAATAGAGTTGCTCGAAAGGAGGGCATAATATGACTATAAAAGACGTAGAAGAGCGAACAGGTTTATCCCGTTCTAATATCCGCTTTTATGAAAAGGAAAAACTTATTGAGCCTTCGAGAAATGAAAGTAATGGTTATAGAGATTATTCTGAAAATGATGTGGAAAATATAAAGAAGATTGCATATCTACGTACATTGGGAATTTCTATTGAAGATATACGAAGTATTATATCCGAAAAAGTAACATTGCAGGAAATGCTTGAGAAGCAAAAGGAAGTATTAAAAAATCAGATTACTGATTTGAATAAGGCGAAACTCATGTGTGAAAAAATGCTGGATGAAGAAAGTATTAGTTATGAAAAATTACAGGTAGAACAATATGTAACAGATTTGCATGACTATTGGAAAGATAATCGAACTGTTTTCAAACTGGATTCCGTCAGCTTTTTGTATATATGGGGAAGTATGCTTACCTGGACTATGATTACCGCACTATGCTTGATTATTGGGGCTTTGTCTTATTCTAAGTTGCAGACAGAAATTCCAGTACAATGGAGTAAAGGAGTGGCAACATCCCTAGTTAATAAAAACTGGATTTTTACTATGAGAACGGCGGCTATGAGATAGAAATTGCATATACTGGCGAATAAAAGAACCGCTGTTGCATGGTTTATTGGCTTCCATGTAGCTGGTATTCGGCTGAGGTA
>OKUD01000032.1_pt1 | contig 70062 bp, 57 predicted proteins | sample 1606601 | NCBI WGS metagenome assembly OKUD01 (sample SAMEA3882517, study PRJEB24775) | human gut metagenome | biome: human-associated habitat; feature: intestine environment; material: feces | place: Netherlands | collected 2009/2010
AATGGACTGGATGGAGCAGGAGCAGGAGAGAGGTATAACAATCACCTCCGCTGCGACTACCTGCTTCTGGAAGAACCACCGAATCAACATCATCGACACTCCCGGTCACGTGGACTTCACCGTTGAGGTTGAGCGTTCTCTGCGTGTTCTGGACGGTTCTGTTACCGTTCTTTGCGCAAAGGGCGGCGTTGAGCCCCAGTCCGAAACCGTCTGGAGACAGGCGGACAAGTACCAGGTTCCGAGAATGGTCTATGTTAACAAGATGGACATTATGGGAGCTAACTTCTATAATGTTATAGACATGATGAAGGAGCGCCTGAAGTGTAACGCAGTTCCGATTCAGCTCCCCATAGGCGCGGAAGCTGACTTCAAGGGAATCATCGACCTTGTTCAGATGCAGGCTGATGTCTACTATGATGACAAGGGTCTCGACGTCAGAGTTGAGGATATTCCCGAGAACATGAAGGAACTTGCACAGAAGTATCATGATGAGCTCGTTGAGCACGTCGCCGAACAGGACGATGAGCTGCTCGAGAAGTATCTCGGCGGCGAGGAGCTCACCATTGATGAGATAAAGACCTGCATCCGCAAGTCTACTATCGCCAATAAGATGGTTCCCGTATGCTGCGGTACTTCTTACCGCAACAAGGGTGTTCAGCAGCTGCTTGACGCTATTGTTGATTACATGCCCGCTCCGACGGATGTCCCGTCGATAAAGGGCACGAACCCCGAGACCGGTGAAGAGGAGTTCCGTCATTCTTCGGATTCCGAGCCGTTCGCAGCTCTTGCTTTCAAGATTGCGACTGATCCCTTCGTCGGTAAGCTCTGCTTCTTCAGAGTTTATTCGGGCACAGTCACCACCGGCAGCACTGTTTACAATGCTACCAAGGACTGCAACGAGCGTCTGGGAAGAATCCTGCAGATGCACTCCAACCACAGAAAGGATATCGACTGCGTTTACGCCGGAGATATCGCTGCGACTATCGGTCTTAAGAACACCACTACCGGCGACACGCTCTGCGACGCCAAGGCTCCGATAATCCTTGAGTCCATGGAGTTCCCCGATCCCGTTATCAGGGTCGCTATCGAGCCCAAGACCAAGGCAGGCCAGGAGAAGATGGCTATCGCGCTTGCAAAGCTCGCCGAAGAGGATCCGACCTTCAAGTGCTACACTGATGAAGAAACGGGTCAGACCATCATCGCCGGCATGGGCGAGCTTCACCTTGAGATAATCGTTGACAGACTTCTTCGTGAGTTCAAGGTCGAGGCTAATGTCGGTAAACCCCAGGTCGCATACCGCGAGACCATCACCAAACCCGCAGAGAGCGATACCAAGTATTCGCGTCAGTCGGGCGGCCGCGGACAGTACGGTCACGTCAAAATCCGCATCGAGCCCAACCCCGAGAAGGGTTATGAGTTCGTCAACGAGGTCGTCGGCGGCGCTATCCCGAAGGAATATATCGGACCTGCAGAGGCCGGTATCAAGGGTGCAATGCAGTCGGGCGTTCTCGCAGGCTTCAACGTTGTTGACGTCAAGGTCACTCTTTACGATGGATCTTATCACGAGGTCGACTCCTCCGAAATGGCGTTCAAGATCGCCGGTTCTATGGCGTTCAAGGATGCGATGAAGAAGGCAGCTCCCGTGCTCATGGAGCCCATCATGAAGGTCGCCATTATCGTCCCCGAGGACTATATGGGCGATGTTATCGGCGATGTCAACTCCCGCCGCGGACAGATCGAAGGCACCGAGATGCGTACGGGCGCAGTGCAGATCAATGCATTCATCCCGCTGTCGAACATGTTCGGCTACGCTACCACCCTTCGTTCCAAGACGCAGGGACGCGGTCAGTATGTCATGGAGCCCAGCCACTACGCCGAGGTTCCGAAGTCCATTGCTGAGACTGTCATCAAGGACAAGTAATTTTTAAAAAGCACTTGAATTTTCAGGTGTAAATTGATAGAATAGTTTTATGCTGATGCATGAGACAATTATTTAACCAATTAAAGGGAGGAAATTCCAAATGGCAAAAGCTAAATTCGAAAGAACTAAGCCCCATGTAAACATTGGTACCATTGGTCACGTTGACCATGGTAAGACTACTCTTACCGCTGCTATCACCAAGACTCTCGCTATGAAGGGCGAGGCTGAGTTTGTTGATTACGCTAACATCGATAAGGCTCCCGAGGAGAGAGAGCGCGGTATTACAATCAACACCGCTCACGTTGAGTATGAGACTGCTACCCGTCACTATGCTCATGTTGACTGCCCCGGCCATGCTGACTATATCAAGAACATGATCACCGGTGCTGCTCAGATGGACGGCGCTATCCTTGTTATAGCTGCTACCGACGGCCCCATGGCTCAGACCAAGGAGCACCTTCTTCTTGCCCGCCAGGTTGGCGTGCCCTATATCATCGTCTTCATGAACAAGGTTGACCAGGTCGACGATCCTGAGCTCCTTGAGCTTGTCGAGATGGAGATCCGCGATACTCTTAACGAGTATGGCTTCCCCGGCGATGACACCCCGATCATCAAGGGTTCTGCTCTTAAGGCTCTTGAGTACAACGGCAATGATCCTGACGCCCCCGAGCTTGCTTGCATCTGGGAGCTCATGAACGCTGTTGACACTTATATCCCCACTCCCGACCGTAAGGCTGACCTGCCTTTCCTTATGCCTGTTGAGGATGTCTTCACCATCACCGGCCGTGGTACTGTTGCCACCGGTAGAGTTGAGCGTGGACAGCTGAGAACCGGCGACGAGCTTGAGATCGTTGGTCTTAAGGAAGAGAAGGGCAAGACCGTCTGCACCGGAATCGAGATGTTCCGCAAGACCCTCGATTACGCTGAGGCCGGCGACAACATCGGCGCTCTTCTTCGCGGTGTTCAGAGAACCGATATCGAGCGCGGCCAGGTTCTTGCTAAGCCCGGCACCATTCATCCCCACACCAAGTTTGTCGGTCAGGTTTACGTCCTTACTAAGGACGAGGGCGGCCGTCACACCCCGTTCTTCAACAACTATCGTCCTCAGTTCTATTTCAGAACTACTGACGTTACCGGTATCATCTCCCTTCCCGAGGGCGTAGAGATGTGCATGCCCGGCGATAACATCGATATGACTGTTGAGCTTATCGCTCCCATCGCTATCGAAGAGGGTCTCCGCTTCGCTATCCGTGAAGGCGGCCGTACCGTCGGCTCGGGCGTTGTTATCAAGATTATCGAGTAATTGACGCTTCTTGATCCCGTAGGTTTTCCTGCGGGATCTTTTTTTATGCCGATTTATCTATTTTTAATAATCAATATCCAAAAAGTACGGGCGTTTTTATTGATTTATCTCGGCGGGTATGATAAAATTAATTGAAAATTTTATCACAGGAGTGAAGTAAATGGGAAAGTTAAACAATATCGACAAGGCCGCAGCGGGTAAAGGCTCCGGCATCAACACACTTTGGCAGTTTGTCAAGTTCATCGTCGTCAGCCTCGGCGCCTGCATCGTTCAGGTTGCATCTCTCGCGATTCTTTACAACATCCCCGCGATCAAGGCTCTGAGCACGCAGGCATTCCACTGGTTCGTCTTTGACTATCCGGTCATCGAGGGTCAGCGCTGCGGACTTGCGCTCTTCATTGCATTCAACGTTTCGAACCTTCTGGCGCAGATAGTTGCATTCTTCATCAACAAGGAAAAGACTTTCAACTCGGGCTCCAACACCGCTATTACTCTGCCCATATACATAATCTTCACCCTTGCTCTCGTCTGCTTCTCTGCGTGGTTCAACCCCGTAGTTTTCGAGTTCTGCACCTCAAAGTTCCATCTGAACAGCGGTCTTTCGCTCACTATAGCTACCGCTGTCTGCTCAGCTCTCCAGTTCTTCCTCTATTTCCCCGTGGATAAGATTCTTTTCCACAAGAAAAAGGAAGACAAGAAAGCAAAATAATCAAAAAATAAAAAGGGTCGGCGCAGATGTGCCGATCCTTTCGCTTTGTTAAAACGCACCCTCTGCGCTTTTGCGGAGGGTGCTGTATTTTATTTTCAGCCTCTCAGCCACTCAATAGCCGCTTCAAGAGGGGAGTCGGTGGCGACATCCGGCTCGATTGGAGTCTCTTTGAATATCTCACCGGTGCGCGCCTTGTCGAACGCGACGGTCAGATACATCTGCGCACCGTCATACATGTTGTAGAGCATATTGACGCTCGTGTAGCCAGCGGTCGGTGCGCCGAAAGTCCTTGTGTTTTCGAGTCCTCTGAAGCAGAGCGTCAGAGCTTCGCCCGAGCTCGCAGTCATGTCGTCGGTAAGTATCGCAACGGGTACATTTAGCTTCTCTTCGGGATAGAGGCTCCTGCCGCCCGTGCCCGCATTGCTGACAACGCCGTTTTTGAGCGTGACTGGGATATCGTAGCTGCGGTAGTGATAATAAACCAATTCGCCGTCTGGCAGCAGCGACGAGACAGCCGTCGCCATCGGACCCATGTCACCGCCGATGTTGCCGCGCAGGTCGAGCACAACGCCCTTTATTTTATCGCGGTTCTCGTGAATGAAGTCCTCCGCGACTTTTGCGTATTTCTGTCCCGCTTCGGCTGTGCCGAGGAAATCTTCGGCTGTGACGAGGAAATCGGGGAGTTTTATTATTGCAATATCGCCGTCGAGCGAAACGGTGGGCAGAACCTCGTCATAGCTCTCGGTTGTGTCCTGCGATTCCGATTTTGTCATGAGCATTGAGTGCTTGCCGCCGCAAACCGAAAGAGCCTTTTTAATCGCGGGGTATGTGTCCTCATAGCTCTCGGCGTTTTCTATCATCTTGAGACATTCTTCGTAAGTGCTTTTCCACTCGTCGCTTCCCGAATATATCCCGCTTTTGCCTATGGTTGCAAGAGCGTCCTTGCCGTAGCGCTCTGCCGACGGCGGGACGAGATAAAATCCGAATGTCGGTCCGTATTTCATAACGACAGCCAACGCCGCAGCGATAATGATTATGAGCGGTATGCATATTCCGAGCGCGATGCGCAGCTTCTTATTTTTGCTTTTGGTTTTCATAAAAAACTCCTCCTGTCGATAATGATTATATCAAAAGAGTGGGTCGTTCTCAATAACAAAGCCTTACATTATGCGCCTGAGTTCTTACATTTATGTAAGATTCGGCGGCGAAAAAAGTTGAAAAAACTATAAATTGGGTCTTTACAACCGATGAACAATATGATATAGTATTCACAGCAAAAAATCTTTAAGAGCGGTACAGAGATGCCGACAAGATGGTCATATTCAGTGCGGATAGGGTATATCTGCGTGCTTTTGTGCGATTTTGTCGGTGCGGCAGGATCGTATTTTTTTATGCTTCGGGGTGAGTAAATGGAGTTCAAGGCCTATATCATGGACAGCGCGGCGGTCAACCGTGCGCTCGCGCGGATATCGCACGAGATAATCGAGCGAAACGGCGATTCGGATGAGATATGCCTTGTCGGCATAATGAGAAGAGGCGCGCCGCTTGCGGATATCCTCGCCTCAAAGATCGAGAGCCTCGGCGTGAAGACGCAGAAAGGCTATCTCGACATCACGCTCTACAGGGACGACCTGAGCGAGAGCGCAAGCCAGCCGACAGTGAACTCCGGCAAGCTTGATTTTTCCGTTGAGGGCAAGACGGTCGTCATGGTCGACGATGTGCTCTACACCGGCAGAACGGCGCGCGCCGCGATGGATGCGATAATCTCCCTCGGCCGCCCGGCGAAGATACAGTTTGCAACGCTTGTTGACAGGGGACACAGGGAGCTCCCGATAGTCGCCGACTATGTCGGCAAGAATGTGCCGACCTCGCGCGGCGAAGTGGTCGTTGTGAAGATCCCGCCGTTCGACGATGAGACAAGCGTCTCAATATACAGCAAATAAGACTTTGACGCAGAAGCGGTTCACCGGGACTGTGTTGAGTATAGACAGGCAAAATTTGAGGAGGTCAATAGTATGAAATTGATTTACGGTATCAAAGACAAGCCGAAGTTCGGCAAACTTATCGTCTTTGCGTTCCAGCAGCTGCTCGCGATTATGGCAGCGACCATCGCAGTTCCCATGATAACTTCGGGTGTTTATAACTGCGGCGAAGTGCAGATGAGCACTGTCGCGGCGCTCTTCGGCGCAGGCGCAGGCACCCTTGTATATGTTCTCTTCACGAAGGCAAAGAGCCCTGTTTTCCTCGGTTCTTCTTTCGCTTTCCTCGGCTCAATGGCAGCCGCTTTCGCAGGCGCGACCACCGTTGCGCTCGGCTATCTCGGACTGATTCTCGGCGCTGTGTTCGCGGGTCTCGTCTATGTTGTTATAGCAATAGCTGTCAAGATTTCCGGTGTCGGCTGGATCAATAAGCTCATGCCCGCCGCCGTTATCGGACCCACCGTCGCTATAATCGGACTTTCGCTCGCAGGAAACGCTATCGGCGATCTCCAGAAAGGCTCCTATGCAGTCAACGGCGAGCCGACCGCAAGCGTCTATGTCGCTATCATCTGCGGTCTCGTCACTCTCTTCGTGACAATGTTCTGCTCCGTCTTCGGCAAGAAGATGGTCAAGCTCATCCCGTTCATCATCGGCATCCTCTCCGGCTACGCTGTCGCGGCTATCTTCACCGTCATCGGCATCAAGACCGGAAACGACGCTCTCAAAGTTATCGACTTCAGCGGCTTCACTGCACTCGTTGCTGACGGAGTGGGAGTCAAAACCTTTGTTTCGATACCCGATTTCACCTTCCTCAAGGCTTTCGGCGCCTTCGGCGAACTCAACGGTTCTTACATAGCGGCTGTTGCAGTGGCTTATGTCCCCGTTGCATTCGTTGTCTTCGCAGAGCACATCGCTGACCACAAGAACATCTCTTCCATAGTTGAAACTGACCTCCTTGTTGAGCCCGGTCTCCACAGAACCCTGCTCGGCGACGGTATCGGCTCGATGGTCGGCGCTGTCTTCGGCGGCGCACCGAACACCACTTACGGCGAGTCCATAGCCTGCGTGGCTATCTCCGGCAACGCTTCCGTTGCGACTATCGTTTGCACGGCAGTCCTCGCGATAATCATCGCGTTCCTTTCACCCTTCGCAACTTTCCTCGCTTCGATTCCCTCCTGCGTCATGGGCGGCGTGTGCATCTCGCTCTACGGCTTCATCGCAGTCAGCGGTCTGAAGATGATCCAGAAAGTTGACCTCGAGGATAACAGAAACCTCTTCGTTGTCTCCGTTATTCTTATCGCCGGTATCGGCGGCCTGACCGTCTCCTTCGGCAAGGTCACGATAACCTCCATCGCCTGTGCACTCATCCTCGGCATCCTGACGAATGTTGTGCTCGGCAACAGAGAGAAGAACAAAAAGGCTGAATAAGCCGATATAAAACAGAATCGGGCGGTACAGATTTGTCTCTGTACCGCCCGTTTTTTTGCTCTTCGCCGCAGGAAAATGTTCATATTGCGAAGCTTTGAACTAAACAAATATACATCGTGCATCATTATAGAGCACGCGAAACGGAAAATCAACCGTTATAAAGCGCCCGTTGTTCGTCAAATTGTACAGCTTTCGAGGTCAATTTTTGTGACAACGGACAGGGGCTTTTATGGTATAATTAATAATCAAAAAGGGGTTCGATATTTTTAGCGGAGGAATATATGCTTTATAAAAAGAATTATCTCAGCACCCTGTCCGATGAGCTGTTTCGCTCCCCGACGAGCGAATACCGAGCCGCGCCGTTCTGGGCGTGGAACTGCAGGCTCGAAGAGGACGAGCTTTTGCGGCAGATAGAAATTTTTCATGAGATGGGCTTCGGCGGATTTCATATGCATGTCAGAACCGGCATGGATACGGAATATCTGAGCGACGAGTTCATGCATCTCATCCGCTCCTGCACCGACAAGGCGAAGAGCGAAAAAATGCTCGCGTGGCTCTATGACGAGGACAGATGGCCTTCCGGAGCTGCCGGCGGAATAGTCACGAAAGATAAGCGTTTCCGCGCTCGCCACCTGCTTTTTACCGTCAGACCCTATGACGGCTCTGCGGGCTTCACGGACGACTCCACATCGCGCGGAGTGCGCTCCGAGGACGGCGAGCTGCTTGCCTGCTACGACATAGTGCTCGATTCCGACGGATATTTGAAGCGCTACAGGCGCATCGGTGAGAACGACCCTGCCGAGGGGACGAAGTGGTACGCCTATCTTGAAATAAGCGGCGCGAACCCGTGGTATAACGGTCAGGCTTATCTCAACACGCTCGACAAAAAGGCGGTCGAACGCTTCGTTGAGGTCACTCACGAGCGGTACAAAGAGGTCGTCGGCGACGAGTTCGATGAAACTGTCCCCGCGATTTTCACCGACGAGCCGCAGTTCACGCGCAAGACGCTCATGGACAACTCGACCGACACGGACGACCTCATCATGCCGTGGACGGACGATTTTGCAAAGACATATTCAGATACATATTCTCAGGATATAATGGAGTTCCTGCCAGAGATATTCTGGGATCTGCCGGACGGAAAGGTTTCCGCCGCCCGTTACCGCTATCACGATCATATTGCGGAGCGGTTCTCTTCGGCGTTCGCCGATACAGTCGGCGGCTGGTGCCGCGAAAACGGTATCGCGCTGACGGGTCACATGATGGACGAGCCGACGCTCGAAAGCCAGACGGGCGCGCTCGGCGAAGCGATGCGCTCATACCGCTCGTTCGGGCTGCCCGGCATTGATATGCTCTGCTCGTGGAAGGAATACACGACCGCGAAGCAGGCTCAGTCCGCCGCGCATCAGTTCGGCTATGAGGGCGTGCTCTCCGAGCTCTACGGCGTCACCGACTGGGACTTCGACTTCAGAGGACACAAACTCAACGGCGACTGGCAGGCGGCTCTCGGCGTCACGGTGCGCGTGCCGCATCTGTCGTGGGTTTCCATGGCAGGCGAGGCGAAGCGAGACTATCCCGCCTCGATAAACTATCAGTCCCCGTGGTACAAAAAATATTCCTGCGTTGAGGATCATTTTGCGCGAGTCAACACGGCGATGACCCGCGGTGTGCCGATTGTAAAGGTCGGCGTTATCCACCCGGTAGAGAGCTTCTGGCTCCACTGGGGACCCAACGACAAATCGGGACTCATCCGCGAAGAGCTTGACAAGAATTTCCAGGATCTGACAAAGTGGCTGCTGTTCGGCAGCATAGATTTCGATTTTATCAGCGAGTCGCTGCTGCCCGGGCTTTGCCCGCATGCGGACGCGCCGCTGAGAGTCGGCGAGATGGAGTACGACGTGATAGTCGTACCAGGGTGCGAAACGCTCCGTTCGTCAACGCTCGATAGACTCGAAAAATTCCGCGAGGACGGCGGCAGGGTAATATTCCTCGGCGAAGCCCCGACTCTCGAAAACGCACAGCCGTCCGACAGGGGAGAGAGGCTATTTAAAAACAGTGAGCACATACCATATCAGCGCGCGTCGCTTCTGACTGCGCTCGACCGGTCAAGAACCGTCTGCATCCGCGATGATGACGGCTATCTCTCGGACGGGCTGATATATCAGCTGCGCGAGGACACGGACAGCCTGTGGCTGTTTGTCGCACACGCCGTGGAGCCGTATGACTGCAACATAACGAATTTCAATGATATAAAAATAACCGTAAAGGGCGAATATTCGCCCGTGATATACGACACCTTGAGCGGCGAGCTGAAGCCCGCGCAGTTTGATTATCTCAACGGCGACACCGTGATAAGCGCGAGGCTCTTTGACTTTGACAGCCTGCTGTTAAGGCTCTATAACGGCCGCTCCGAGAGGCAGTATGCCGAGCCGAAGAAGCTTGAGGATAAAGAAATCCTTGTCCCCTATGAGACTGAATACGAGCTTGACGAGCCGAATGTAATGTTGCTCGACATGGCGCGTTTTGCGCTTGACGGCGATGAGCTGAGTGGCGAAGAAGAGGAACTTCTCAGAGCTGATAATATCTGCCGCGAAAAGCTCGGTTTCCCGCTTCGAAGCGGCGCGGTGATGCAGCCGTGGGTCATTCACGAGCCCGTGCCCGAGCATAAAATCAAGCTCAGATTCACTATAGACAGCGCGCTCGCGCTCGAAGGCGTGTCACTCGCGCTTGAGGACGCTGAGAAAGCGCAGATAACGCTCAACGGTCAGGCGGTCGACAACACCGTGACCGGCTGGTATGTTGACAAATCGATAAAGACCGTTGAACTGCCGAAGATAGAGCAGGGAGAGAATATACTCGATATCGTCCTCCCGTTCGGCAAGCGCACGAATGTCGAATGGTGCTATCTGCTCGGCGACTTCGGAGTCGAGGTGCGCGGCAGGCTCAAGAAGCTCGTAAAGCGCCCCGAAAAGCTCGCGTTTGGCAGCATAGTGAATCAGGGTCTGCCGTTCTACGGCGGCTGTGTGACCTACCGTTTCGGCGTCGACTGCACCGGCGGGGATATCAAAATTACCGTCCCGCACTACGACGGTGCGCTGACCGATATATTTGTTGACGGCGTTCACGCGGGTGAGATAATCTTCCCGCCGTATGAGCTGGAGCTCAAAAATATCGGCGCGGGCAGGCATGAGATAGCGGTGAAGCTCTACACGAACCGCAGAAATGCGTTCGGCACGGTGCATCTCTATGAGCGCAAATGCCACTGGATAGGTCCGGATGCATGGCGCACAAGGGAAAGTAAGTGGAGCTACGAATATGTTCTTCGTGATATAGGCGTGGAGTCCGCGCCTGTAATATACAGCTTGAAAAAATAAAAATAAAGGAGCAACAAACGATGAAAAAAGCACTCAAATCGATTCTCGCAGTCGTTCTGGCACTGACGATGATTATGTCGTGCTCTTTCGCCGCCACTGCAAGCGCAGCGAGCGCGAATGCCGCACCGACTGACGTCTCGGTCTCGGAAATTCCGCAGATTATCGCGGGACTTGTGAAAATCGGCATTGAAGTCGCCAAGAAAGCCTATGAGTACTACGACAAGTATGTCCCGGATTCGGTAAAGGACTTCAATTCTACCGTTGCCAAGGACGCTGCCGGCGCGGTCAAGAATCTGGCAAAAATCGAACCGCTCAAGGTTTTGATAGGCGGCAAGGAGTACGATGTGAGCACCCCGTGGGGACTCATTATGGCTCTTGCGAAGATGGAGACGGATAAAGAGAAGACAAGTATTCTCATGACCTATCTCGACTGCATCTTCACAAAGATAATCAGCTTCATTGCGGACATGGTCCCGCTACCGAGGGGACTTACCAAGCTTGAGGACTATAAGCCCGAGAGCGAGAACTTCTACAAGGGCAGCAAGGAATTTGTCAGCGAGGCTTCTAAGGACGCGAAGTGGCAGCTCGGCTACAGCCAGGCGAGCCTCGTCCCCGACGATGTTCTCAACGGACATTATTATCTTGCGGGCTACCTGCTTCAGAACTTCCCGTCGAACACTGTTGAGACCGTGCTCGATGACATGAAGGTTCGCACTGTTGTTGTTGACGACGGACGCGGCAAGGTCGTTTTCTCGACCATCGAGTGCATCGGCATTGCGAGCGAGGACATCAAGCAGATCCGCGACCGCGTTGCAAAAGAGCTCAAAGACGAAAACATAATCTCTGTCAATGTCTTTGCGACCCATTGCCACAGCTGCATCGACACGCAGGGTCTCTGGAATCCCTTCTTCGTCAAGCTTGCGAAAAACATCGGCGTCACCTATAGCGGCAAGGGCGAGTATTCCTCCGGCACCGACCCGAAGTATATGAATTTCCTCTTTGAAAAGACCACTGATACTATCGTTGAGGCCTGCAAGAGCATGAAGTCCGGCGAAATGTATGAGGCTACCCTCGACCACCTCGGCGAGGACTACATCAACGACAAGCGCGGCGTGTTCGACGCTGTCGACAATCTCACAAGACTCCGCTTCGTCCCCGACGACGGCAGCACCGAGACCTATATAGTCAACATGTCCGCTCATCCCTATATCACCGGTCTCAAGACCAGCAAGAGCAGCGGCAAGGAGCTCTCCGCAGACTACACCTACTACATGGAGCAGATAATCAGCAGCGCGGAGAACAACAACACGAACTTCATGTTTATCAACGGCGCTCTGTGCGGCATCTATTCCGCCCGCGGAGTCACCAACGACGGCGTTGACACCGTCCGCAGAAGCGAAGAGGCTACCCGCTACGGCAACGAGCTTGGCAGAATGGTAGTTGCTCTGACCATGACCAAGGATGAGATAAAGCGCGCGGGCGACTGGCTCACGAACGACAAGTTCTATGCCGACGCCGCCGAGGCGATAAAGAACAACACCGAGCTTACCGACGAAGAGAAGCAGAAGAAGCTCGACGAGATAACCGTTTGGTACGAGAACTGGGAGCCCGTCAAAGAGACGAGAGTTGAGCCCATACTCAACATCAGACACAAGGAAGTCTTGGTCGAGATAAGCAATCCCGTTATCGAGGCTGTCGGCAAGGCGAAGCTCGTCGGCAACAAGATTTATTACGATAAGAACGAGACTCTCTATACCACGACGGAGATAGGCTATCTTGAGATAGGCAGGAACATTAAAATTGCTCTTATGCCCGGCGAAGTATCGCCCGAGCTTATCGACGGAAAAGGCGCCTGCCTTGCCGAGAACGCTTACAGCGGCAAGGACTTCGGCTATCCGTCGCTCAACAGCATCGTCAGCGACTATGCGGGCAAGAATGTTGAGCTCTATGTGTTCGGCGAGGCTAACGATGCCTGCGGATATGTCGTGCCTGACAATGACTACTGCATGATCTTCTTCGACGGTTCCGACCTGCTCGGCGACCACTATCAGGAGACCATCTCCTTCGGCAGAACGGTTGCTTCGACCCTCGTCAAGGCTTATGCCGAGATGATGAAGGATCTCAAAGCCGGAAAATAAAATGAACAAAAGCCGGGGCTTTCAGCTCCGGCTTAGTTTATTGACAGCTTGCGGACTGCGATTTTGATGTAGATATAAAAAGACCGCCTGAATTTCAGGCGGTCTTTTATACTATACTTTTTTACTTTATTTCTTCTGCGGTGCGGAAGCCCTTCTTGACGAGGAGGTTGTTTATTCTGTCCTTCGGGTCGAGAAGCTTGCTGACCGAGGTGTCGTGGTTGAGAGTGTCGATAACATAGGAGATGTACTTCGACAGATCAACTTCGACATACCACTCGCGCTGTTTGAGCTCGGGGGTTCTGTAGATGAGGTTGGTGGTGAACACCTTGTTGATAAGGCCGCTTTCGTATGCCTTGTCGAAAGCCTCAAGTCCGTTGCAGAACAGGCCGAAGCAGGTGCAGACGAAGATTCTTCTCGCCTTGAGCTCCTTGAGCTTCGTTGCAACTTCGATCATCGACTCGCCGGAGGAAATCATGTCGTCAACAATGACAACATCCTTGCCCTCAACATTGTCGCCGAGAAACTCGTGGGCGATTATCGGGTTTCTGCCGTCAACAACGACCGAATAGTCGCGTCTCTTGTAGAACATACCGAGGTCAACGCCGAGGACGGTCGAATAATAGATGCAGCGACCCATGCCGCCCTCATCGGGGGAAATTATCATCAGATGATCGTTGTCGATCTTGAGATCGGGAACATTCTTGACGAGCGCCTTTATCATCTGGTAAGCGGGCTGAATGTTTTCAAAGCCGTGGTTCGGGATAGCGTTCTGAACTCGTGCGTCGTGCGCGTCAAAGGTGATGAGGTTGTCCACTCCGAGAGCGCTCAGCTCCTGAAGAGCCATGGCGCAGTCAAGGGATTCTCTGCTTGAACGCTTGTGCTGTCTTCCTTCGTAGAGCATGGGCATGATGACGGTGATGCGTCTTGCCTTGCCGCCGATCGCGCTGATGGCGCGCTTGAGGTTCGCGTAGTGATCGTCGGGGCTCATCATATTGTCCTTGCCGTACATCTTATAGGTCAGACCGTAGTTGAACATATCGCAGACGATGAAGATATCGTAGCCGCGAACGGACTGCTGGATGTGGCACTTCGATTCGCCCGAACCGAAACGCGGGAATGCCGCCTTGATGAGGTAGGAGTCGCGCTGATAGCCCGAGAACGCGATGGTTGTTTTGTGCTCGCTCTCGCGGATCTCGCGCCATGTTTTGAGATAGGCGTCGATCTTTGCGGCAAGCTCCTCACAGCCGGGCAGTGCGATGAGCGCAAGCGGTCCTACAGGAATAGTTGAAAAATCCGGTGCAGTTAAAGCTTCTGACATAATAATTCCCTCCGCAGATTAAATTGTCTTTTTTGCCTTCATCTAACATTATATAATAAAAAACGCCCGATTGATAGTCAAAAAGAACTTTTTCAAAAAAATCTGCCGCAGACAATTGGGCGTTTTTTGTTAATTATGACAATTTTAAAACTTATGAGTTAGATACATGGACATCGAGCTGGTTGAATGGGATGTTGATTCCGTTTTCGTCGAAGGCTGTTTTGACATCCTCCTGCAGTTTGTAGTAGACGGTCAGATAATCGGAAGATGAGCACCACGCCATGAGCAGAAGGTCGATGCTGCTCGCCGACTGCTGCTTGACGACGACTTCCGGCTCGGGATTTTTATAGATGAGTTCATTCTTGAGCGCCTGCGCGTGGAGCACCTGCTTTGCGAGGGCTATGTCGTCGGAGTAGGAGACGGAGAAGGTCATGTCGAGTCTGCGGCGCCCTTCGGCAATAATATTGTTGCTCGTGATGTGCGAATTCGGGACTATAACGCGCTTGTTGTCAGCGGTCGTAAACACCGTGTACATCAGCTTTATCTCGTGAACCCGTCCGCTTATGTTCTCAAGTTCGACGAAGTCGCCGCTTTTAAAAGGCTTGTTGACGAGTATCTGTATGCCGCTGGCAAACTGGGCGATGCTGTTTTGCAGACCCATGCCGGCGGTCAGTCCCGCCGCGCCGAGGGCGGCGATGAACGAGTTCAGATTGAAGCCGAGAGTCGAGAGCGCGGAGAGTATGACCGCAAATCTCAGCAGCCAGACTACGATGCTGCGCAGAAACGAGTGGATGGATGCGTCAACGCCCTTTCGCGTCAGACCTTTTATCAGCAGTTTGCCGATAAGCGAGCTGACCCAGAAGCCGAGCGCGATTATTATCACAGCCCCGGCGAGCTTTGGCAGCGCGTCGACGAGCTTAGACATAAATGTTTCAAGATCGAATGCCGAGAGTTTTTCCGTCATATCTTTTTCCTCCGTTTTGGGTATGACTCATTATACCAAATGCGCTCCGAGTTTACAACCTTTTGGACAAATGCGCCCGAATGTGCAACTTTGCGACAGCGGGCGAATGTTGGGTATTTAATCGCGCTTTGCAGTGTGATAAAATATCTGATAAGATGCGGACATATAGGTATAGACATTATAGATAAAAAAATATTTATTTGTGCTATCTATTCATTTTTCGGTCATAATTTTGTGGTAAAATAACAGAAAATGCGGCGGAAAAATATTCTTATATATGTTCGCCGATGAAAGGAGCGTGTTTCTATGGCGTCCGAAATGCTTTCAAAGGTGCTCGATGCCGAAAATTCGGACAAAGAGGCGCAGAAAGCGGCGCACGAACAGGCGCAGAAAACCGTCGACGCGGCGGTCGAAGCGGGCGAGGGCGCAGTTGCAAGAAAGAAGGCCGAGGCCGCAAAGAAAGCGGAAGAAATCATCGCGGGCGCGCGCGAACAGGCACGTGCAAACGAGGAGAAAGCCGAAAAGGCGGCAGGGGAGCGCAAGCGCGAAGTGCTTGCGGCTGCCGAAGCGCACAGAACCGAGGCAATCAGAGCGGTTATGGAGACGGTGATCTGATGAAACGGCTCAGAAATTACAGAAAAGTCAGGAGGTGTCAGGTTGGCAAAGCTTAAAATGAAGTGCATCGAGCTGCTCGCTCCGCTTGAACAGAGCAAGGAGATAATCGACTGCCTTCAGCGTATGGGTACTGTCGAGCTGACCGACTGCGAAGAGAGCGAATCGCTCTGCAAGCTGTCAACGGGCGTCACCGTTTCGACCTTTGAACGGTACCTCGCGGCGGCGGAGAGCGCGCAGAAAACGCTCGACAAATATGCTCCGCAGAAAAAGGGACTGATGCAGAGCCTCATGTCGTCGTTCGGCGGCAGAAAGGAGCTCGAGGTTTCGGAGTATCTTAAAAAAGCCGACGAGGCGGACGAAATACTCCGCGAGTGCTACAGGATAAACTCGCTCGAAGCGGATATGCGCGAATATGCGGCGGACAATGTCCGGTGCCGCACCGCGATGGACGCGCTCGAACCGTGGCTGAGCCTCGATATCTCGATGAAATGCAAGGGCACGGATTCGTCTGCGGTGTTTATCGGCTCGTTCCCGGTGCAGTATGACGCGCAGTCGCTTCTCGAAGCGATAGCGGCGGCAGCGCCGGAGATAGGCGAAGTCGACGCGCAGATAATCTCGGCTAACAGCGAGCGCACTTGCGCCGTTGTTATATGCCACAGGGAATGCGAAAAAGAGATATTCGAAGTGCTGAGAACGCTCAATTTCGCTTATCCGTCCGACCCGACGAAGCATCCGCCGCGCGTGAGATATGAGCGGCTTCAAAAGCAGATCGAGCAGAACGAAAAAGATTCCGAAACGGCGCGAGCCGAAATAGTGAAGCTTGCGGGCTGCTACGATGATATCAGCTTCGTCATTGATTATTTCACGATAAAGAAAGAAAAATACGCGGCTCTTGAGCGCATAGCCATGACGAACCGCATCTTCGTCCTCACGGGATATATCCCCGAGAAGCGGGCTGCAAAAGTTATTGACGCGCTCGAAAAGAAATACACGGTCGCTATCGAAATTACCGACCCGGACGCGGATGCCGATGTGCCGGTGCTGCTCGAAAACAACGCCTTTGTCGCGCCCGTCGAGCCGATAACAGAAATGTATTCGATGCCAAACCGCGACGATGTCGACCCGAACCCCGTTATGGCGTTCTTCTACTATGTCTTCTTCGGCATCATGCTCTCGGACGCGGGCTACGGCGTGATAATGGTCATCGCCATGCTCATAGCCAAGGCGAAGCTCAAGCTCGAGCCCAGGATGAAAAAGACGGTCAATATGTTCTTATATTGCGGAATCTCGACCGTGTTCTGGGGCACGATGTTCGGCAGCTGGTTCGGCGACGCGCCGCAGGTCATAGCGCGTGAGTTCTTCGGCAAGGAGATAGCGTCGACGGCGGTTTGGTTTGAGCCGGTTAACGACCCGATGAAGCTGTTGCTCTATTCGTTCCTGTTCGGCATAATCCACCTGTTCGCGGGTCTTGCAGTCAGGTTCTATATGCTCTGGAATGACGGCAAGAAGCTTGACGCATTCTGCGATGTCGTTCCCGTCTATCTGCTCGTCGCAGGTATCGCACCGCTGGGCGCAGGAATCATAATCGATGTGCCGCAGACGCTGACGGCAATAGGCAAATATGTCGCCCTTGTCGGCGCGGTGCTGACCGTTCTGACGAGCGGGCGGAGCGCCAAAAATATTATCGGCAAGCTCGGCGGCGGACTCTACGGGCTGTATAACACGGCGTCCGGATATCTCGGAGATATCCTCTCCTATTCGCGCCTGCTGGCGCTCGGACTTTCGACCGGCGTTATAGCTACCGTCATAAACCTGCTCGGCACAATGCCCGGCAACAAGATAGCAAAGCTCATACTGTTTATCGGGGTTTTCCTGCTCGGACATACGGCGAATATCGCAATAAACCTTATCGGCACATATGTCCACACGAACAGACTTCAGTATGTTGAATTCTTCTCAAAATTTTATGAGGGCGGAGGGCGCTCCTTCACCCCCTTAAAAGCAGATACAAAACACTTCAGATTCAAGGAGGAAATACAGTAATGTCTATTTTTTCAAGTCTCGGAACATCAATAGCCGTCCTCGGCGCCGCTCTTGCGGCTATCCTCTCCGGTATGGGCTCCGCAAAGGGAGTCGGCCTTGTCGGTCAGGCTGGAGCGGGCGTTATCACAGAAGACCCCACGAAGTTCGGTAAAGTGCTTATCCTTCAGATCCTTCCCGGTACTCAGGGACTCTACGGCTTCCTTACAGCTTTCCTTGCGCTCAACAGAATGGGCGTTATCGGCAGCGGCTTCGAGCCTCTCTCGATAGAAAAAGGTCTTATGATGTTTGCGGCCTGCATGCCCATTGCGATAGTCGGTTATTTCTCCGCAATAGCTCAGGGCAAGACTGCGGCGGCAGGCGTCAGCATAATAGCCAAGAAGCCCGACCAGAACGGTAAGGCTATAACCATGGCGGCAATGGTCGAGACCTACGCCGTTATCGCCCTGCTCGTCTCGATCCTTTCGATCTTCAGCATCAGCGGACTCAATATCTGATGACCGAAAAAACGGCGCGTATGCGCCGGCGAAAGGGATGAAATGATGAGCGGACTTGACAGAATAATTGAAAAAATAAATGCCGATTCTCTGGCGAGCTGCCGCGAGATTGCGGATCAGGCGCAGAAAAAGGCGCAGGATATCGCGGAGGACGCGAACGCGCACGCCGAAAAGGCTTATTCCGATATTATAGCGGACGCTGAGAAAAAGGCACAGTCGATATTAAATATGTCCGAAGCGAATATAAGCGGCATTGCCCGCAGAGCTGAGCTCTCGGCGAAAGTCGAGGCAGTAGACGCGGCGATAGAGGCGGCTTATGACGCAATGTGCAATATGGGCGCGGACGATTATTTCGCGGCGCTCGAAAAGCTCGCCGTCAGAAACGCCTGCAAGGGCGAGGGGGAGCTGAGGCTCTCGAAAGCCGACCTTGACCGCGTGCCGTCGGGCTTTATTGAAAGAATAAACGCCGAATTGAAAGACGGTTCGGTGAAGCTTGCGGCGCAGGGCGCGGATATCGAAAACGGGTTTATCCTCGTCTACGGCGATATTGAGATAAACTGCACCTTCAGAGCGCTCATAAACGAGCAGAAGGACACCATCCGCGAAAAAGTCTGCGGCGTGATATTTTAAACGGCGGTGAAAAATATGCATGAAAATGAATATGCCTACGCCGTAGCGCGAATCAGAGCGAACGAAGTGAATCTGCTCACTCCCGCCGAGACTGAACAGCTGATATCGGCTGAGAGCTATGAGGCGGCGCTGAGACTGCTTGGCGACAAGGGCTGGCATACCGACGGCGTCGGTCACGACTATGCGCCAATGCTCGAAGAGCATGTGAACGCCGCGTGGCAGCTGCTCAAAGAGAGCGCGCCGGACGCTTCACTTCTCGATGCGCTCGTGATAAACAACGATTTCTTCAATCTCAAAGCGGCGCTCAAGGCGAAGTTCTCCGACCTCGACCCGTCCGACTATGTTGTAAAACCGAGCGTGTGGGATCCGGCGGAGATAATCGGCTGCGTCGAGCGAAACGAGCTCGACTCCCTGCCCGAGTGCATGAGAGATTGCGCGCAGGCAGCTTATGACGCGATAGTCAAGCTCGAGAGCGGCAGACTTGCGGACACCGCGATAGACACGGCGGCGCTGAAAACAAGAAAGCAGTTCGCCGAAAAGAGCGGAAGCACTCTTTTGATGAAAGAAGTTGAGCTCTCGTGCGCTGCCGCCGATATAAAAACGGCGCTGCGCTGCGCTTCGGCAGGCAGAACGGCTCAATATATCAAAAATGCGCTGTGCCCGTGCGAAAGCCTTAATTCAGACGAGCTGATCCACGCGGCGTTCGAGGGTGTTGACGCAGTCGCGGATATGCTCGCGAACACTGAATTGAGCTCCCTTGCGGACAGCCTCAAAGAGGGACTCACGGCTTTTGAAAAGAAGTGCGATGAGCTCTCGGCGCAGCAGATGACCGAAGCCAAATATACGGCGTTCGGCCCGGACCCGCTCGCGGCTTATTATAACGCCGTCGAGACGGAGACGAAAAATGTCAGAGTTATACTCTCGGCGAAGCTCAACGGCTTTTCCGCAGAGACAATAAGAGCGAGAGTGAGGGAAGTCTATGCATAAGATAGCCGTTATGGGCGACAGAGACAGCATCTTCGGCTTTGCGTCCCTCGGAATGCACATCTTCCCCGTCGACGACCCCGCCGAGGCGGCGCCGATGCTCCATAAAATGGCGGAGAGCGGGTATGCGGTGATATTCATCACCGAGGCTCTTGCCTCCGGGCTCGAAAACGAGCTCGAACGCTACCGCACAAGACCTCTGCCCGCGATAGTGCCCATTCCCGGAGTCAAGGGAAACACGGGCATGGGTATGAAGAATGTCAGCAGATCCGTCCAAAAGGCGGTCGGCTCGGACATACTGGACAAATAATGACGCTCAACCGAAAGGCGTGATAACAGATATGACTACAGGAAAGATTTCAAAAATAGCCGGTCCGCTCGTTGTTGCAACGGGCATGCGCGAGGCGAACATGTTCGACGTCGTGCGCGTCAGCGACAGCAAGCTTATCGGCGAGATAATAGAGATGCACGGCGACAGAGCCTCCATTCAGGTCTATGAGGAGACCTCCGGACTCGGCACGGGCGAACCCGTCGAGTCAACGGGCGAGCCGCTGAGCGTCGAGCTCGGCCCCGGACTTATCGAGGGTATTTTCGACGGCATTCAGCGCCCGCTCGAAAAGATACGCGAGCTCGTCGGCAACAGCCTCGTCAGAGGCGTTGAGGTGCCCGCTCTCGACAGGGAGAAGAAGTGGCATTTTGTGCCGAAAGTGAAAGCGGGCGACAAGGTCGTCGGCGGCGATATCCTCGGCACCGTGCAGGAGACCGAGATAGTCGAACACAGAATAATGGTGAAGCCCGGCGTTGTCGGCACTGTCAAATCTATAGCTGAGGGCGATTACACCGTAACCGAGCAGATAGGTTCGATAGAGACCGCGAACGGCGAGGAGCTGCCCGTAACGCTCATGCAGAAATGGCCCGTGCGCCGCGGCAGACCGTTTGAAAAGAAGCTTGCGCCGAATGTTCCGCTCGTCACCGGTCAGCGCGTCGTTGATACGCTGTTCCCGATAGCTAAGGGCGGCGTTGCGGCGATACCCGGCCCGTTCGGAAGCGGCAAGACCGTCACCCAGCATCAGCTTGCAAAGTGGGCTGAGGCGGATATAGTCGTCTACATCGGCTGCGGCGAGCGCGGCAATGAGATGACCGACGTCTTGAATGAGTTCCCCGAGCTTATCGATCCGCATACCGGAAAGTCGCTCATGGAGCGCACCGTGCTTATAGCAAACACTTCGGATATGCCCGTCGCCGCGCGTGAAGCGTCGATATACACGGGCATCACGATAGCGGAATATTTCAGAGACATGGGCTATTCCGTCGCCCTCATGGCGGACTCTACCTCCCGCTGGGCGGAGGCTCTGCGCGAGATGTCCGGCAGACTTGAAGAGATGCCCGGCGAGGAGGGCTACCCCGCTTATCTCGGCAGCAGACTTGCCCAGTTCTATGAGCGTGCGGGACGCGTTATTTCCCTCGGCTCGGACGGACGCGAGGGCGCGCTCTCGGTCATAGGCGCTGTTTCGCCTCCCGGCGGCGATATTTCGGAGCCCGTCTCCCAGGCGACACTCAGAATAGTAAAGGTCTTCTGGGGACTCGACTCGGCGCTCGCATATAAGCGCCACTTCCCGGCGATAAACTGGCTGACGAGCTATTCCCTCTATGCCGACTCGCTCGGAAGCTGGTTCAACGAGAATGTCTCGGATGAGTGGACCACGCTTCGCGCAAGGCTCATGGCTCTGCTTTCAGATGAAGCTTCGCTCGATGAAATAGTTAAGCTCGTCGGTATGGACGCCCTCTCTCCGACTGACAGACTCAAGATGGAGACTGCCCGCTCAATACGCGAGGACTTCCTGCATCAGCTCGCTTTCCACGAGGTGGACACATATTCGTCCCTGCGCAAGCAGTATCTGATGATGAAGCTCGTCCTGCGCTTCTATGACGGTTCTCTCGATGCGCTCAAAAAGGGCGCGGATATTGAAAAACTCGTCTCGATACCCTCGAGAGAGAGCATCGGACGCTTCAAATATGTCCCTGAAAAGGACATTGAGGACACATATAAAACAGTCTGCGCGGCGATAGATTCCGAGATAAAAGCCGTTGTTGACGCAAGGGAGGATTACTGATGCCTAAAGAATACAGAACTATTCAGGAGGTTTCGGGACCTCTTATGCTCGTGCGCGAGGTCGAGGGAGTTAAGTATAACGAGCTCGGCGAAATTGAGCTTGCAAACGGCGAGACCCGCCGCTGCCGCGTGCTCGAAATAGACGGCACGAACGCACTTGTTCAGCTGTTTGAAAATTCCGCTGGAATCAACCTCGCCAACAGCAAGGTGCGCTTCTCCGGCAGGCAGATGGAGCTCGGCGTTTCGCCCGATATGCTCGGCCGCGTCTTTGACGGACTCGGCAGACCCATAGACGGCGGCCCCGAGATAATCCCCGAGAAGAGAATGGATGTCAACGGCCTGCCGATGAATCCGGCAGCCAGAAGCTATCCCCAGGAGTTCATCCAGACCGGTATCTCCGCTATAGACGGACTGAATACCCTCGTCAGAGGTCAGAAACTGCCGATATTCTCGGCATCCGGTCTGCCCCACGCAAACCTCGCGGCGCAGATAGCGCGTCAGGCAAAGGTGCTCGGCGATAACGAGCAGTTCGCCGTTGTCTTTGCGGCAATGGGTATAACCTTCGAGGAGTCGAACTACTTTGTCGAGAGCTTCAGAAGCACCGGCGCGCTCGACAGAACCGTTATGTTCTCGAACCTCGCAAACGACCCCGCCATCGAGCGTATCGCAACGCCCAAGATGGCTTTGACCGCCGCGGAATATCTCGCGTTTGACCGCGGAATGCATGTCCTTGTTATATTGACTGATATCACGAACTACGCGGACGCTCTGCGTGAAGTTTCGGCGGCGCGAAAGGAAGTCCCCGGCCGCCGCGGATATCCCGGATATATGTACACCGACCTTGCTTCGATATACGAGCGCGCAGGCAGGCAGAAGGGCAAGCCCGGCAGCATAACGATGATTCCGATCCTCACCATGCCCGAGGACGATAAGACCCATCCCATTCCCGACCTCACGGGCTATATCACCGAGGGTCAGATAATCCTCAGCCGTGAGCTTTACAGAAAGAGCATCAACCCGCCCATCGACGTTCTGCCGTCCCTGTCCCGACTTAAAGATAAGGGTATCGGCGAGGGCAAGACGAGAGCCGACCACTCGAACACGATGAACCAGCTGTTCTCCGCATATGCGCGCGGTAAAGACGCCAAGGAGCTTATGGTCGTCCTCGGCGAAGACGCGCTGACGGATATGGATAAGCTCTATGCAAAGTTTGCGGACGAATTCGAGAAAGAATATGTTTCGCAGGGCTTCGACACCGACAGAAGCATCGAAGAGACGCTCAACATCGGCTGGAAGCTGCTCTCGATTCTTCCGCGCAGCGAGCTCAAGCGTGTCAGTGACGAGTTCCTCGACAAGTATTACGGCAAGTTCTGAATCCATATGGGAAGAAGTGATAGACTATGGCGGTAATGAACGTGAACCCCACGCGAATGGAGCTGACGAACCTCAAGCGCAAGCTCTCGACTGCGCGCAGGGGACACAAGCTGCTCAAAGACAAGCGCGATGAGCTCATGCGCCGCTTCCTCGATCTCGTAAAAGAGAATAAGGCTCTTCGCATCCGTGTGGAAGAGGGGATAAAGCAGGCGAATGTCAACATGGAGATAGCGAGAAGCGCCATGAATGACAAGAGCCTGAGCGTCGCGATGATGCTCCCCACGCAGGAGATGAGCCTCGAAAGCTCGGAGAAAAATGTGATGAGCGTTATGATCCCGGCTTTCGATGTTCAGTATAAAACTGCTGATAAGAACGATATTTATTCATACGGAACGGCGTTCACCTCGGCGGAGCTTGACAATGCGGTCAGCGCACTTTCGGAGATAATGCCCGATATGCTCAGACTCGCAGAGGTCGAGAAATCGTGCCAGTTGCTCGCGGGCGAGATAGAAAAAACGCGCCGCAGAGTCAACGCCCTTGAGCATGTTATGATCCCTCAGTATGAGGAGACGATAAAGTATATCTCGATGAAGCTCGACGAAAACGAGCGCAGCACAACAACGCGCCTGATGAAGGTCAAGGATATGATGCTTGAACAGGCGCATCACTACGACGACCCGTTCGGAATGGAAGCGTGAAAAGCACAATTTTGTTGACAAACATCGGATAATACAATATAATAATAACCGCCGGAAAAGCCTCCGGCGGTCATTATTAATATGCGGGCGTGGCGAAATCGGCAGACGCAAGGGACTTAAAATCCCTCGGTGGTGACACCGTACCGGTTCAAGTCCGGTCGCCCGCACCATGAAAAAAGCATTTGCGGTTGCAAATGCTTTTTTCAGTGAAATTCGTTCCTTTGGAACGAGTGAAATATCTTCGATGTGAAATATTGCTTTGCAAATGTGAAATACGCCTGCGGCGCGTGGAGAACGAATTTTATTTCACATTGCTTCGCAAATGTGAAATACGTCTGCGGCGTGTGAAATCGCTGCGGCGGTGAGGCTTTGTTTCACATTCACTTGATGCGAAGCATCAAATTTCACAATTTGCAGAGCAAATTATTTCACTGTGAGCGAAGCGAACAGCAACATTTCGGAGCGCAAGCGACATCATCGGGCGCACAGCGTCGGCGTCATTGAACAATGTTCGGATTTAGGATATACTGTCTATATAAACAGGTGATACGAATATAAAAGAAAAATAAACTTGCAGAATTATCTGTGACCTTCTCCGTTCAGATTATTAAACTTGTAAAAGGCCTGAAATAAAAGCACGAAACCGTGATTTCCAATCGGTTCGGCCGTTCCGGTATCTATTTCGGCGCGAACACCCGGAAGTCGGAGCCGATAGGGGAGTAATGCGTCCTAAAAGGCAGCGTCAATGCTTTAAATTGAAATTCTGACATGTTTTATCCCGATGCGGTTATGCACTGCATCGGGATTTTTCGCGCAATAATTTGTATTTTTCCGCCGCCAAACAAAAATCGAGCGGCCGCCGAAGCGACCGCTCTTTTCAGTGTGCAGAAAGATTAGCTTTCTTCTCTCTTCTTTTTCTTGCTGACAACAGTGCCTATCGCAGCACCGCCGCCGATTACCAGAGCTGCAGCCCAGAGGAGTACGTTAGTCGTATCACCTGTGTCGGGTACATCGGTTGCGCCGGGCTTGTCAGACGTGCCGGGCTTGTCGGGTGTACCGGGCTTATCGGGTGTATCGGGCTTGTCGCCCTCGGTGCCGTCGGACTCGAATATGGCTTCGAGTATAACGTTCTCTGCGGGCATTTCGAAGGTGGCAATGCTCTTGTTCTCTAACTCAACGCCGCCCTTGACGACCTTCCACTCCTTGAACTTGTAGCCGGGCTTCGCAATGGCAACGACCGTTACCTTTGTGCCTGCCTCGGAGTAAGGCGGATATGCAACGCCTACGCCGTTTCCGTCAGTCTTGACCAATACGAAATGTATGTCGCGCTTAACGTTCATGTCGTCATCGTTCGGAGCGTCCTTGATTTCCGCAAAGATAGCCTTAACGGTGACATCCTCATCGGGCATAACGAACTTGTTGTCCTTTATCTCGACATTGCCTCTGATGATCTGCCACTCCTTGAAGTAGTAGCCGTCATTGCCCTTGGCGGTGAGAACTATCTCGGTGCCTGCGATAGCATCGGTTGCGGATGCGGAAGCGGTGCCGTTCTTATCAGTCAGAACAACGATCTTGTGCTCTGCGGCGAATATGGCCTTAACTTCAACATCCTCGTCGGGCATTATGAACTTGTTGTCCTTTATTTCTACGTTGCCCTTTATGACCTGCCACTCCTTGAAGGCATAGCCTTCCTTGGGGGTAGCGGTGAGGGTTATCTCTTCGCCGTTAAGAGCCTTTTCCTTGTCGGCGGAAGCGGTGCCGTTGCCGTCGGTTGTAACCTTGATTGAGCTCTCCTTGACGAAGATAACTCTGATAACAACATCTCTGTCGGGCATGATGAACTTGTCGCTCGCTATAGTGACCTTGTCGACGCCTTCTTCAACGACCTCTTCCCAACCGTAGAAGATCCAGCCGCTGTCGGGCTCTGCATGAAGGGTTATCTCCGTGCCCGCAACAGCGGTCTTGGGAACGGAATAGGTCTTGCCCTTGCCAACGGGGATTATCGTGATGCTGTGCTCCTCGGGGATTACCTCGGGGATTGCCTCGAAGATTGCCTTGACTTCAACGTCCTCGTCGGGCATGACAAACTTGTTGTCCGTTATCTCTATGCCGCCTTTTATGACCTGCCACTCCTTGAAGCGGAAGCCCTCGTTGGCTTCTGCGGTAAGGGCGATTTCCGTGCCTGCGAAAGCGGTTTCCGCGGATGCGGTTGCAGTGCCGTTTTCGGTTGTAACGGTGATTGCGTGTGCAACGGGATCAACTTCGGGTTGATCGGGATCTGCGGAGACTGTGAAAACCAGTCCGAACAGCATGAGGCAGCAAAGCAGCATGCTTAAAATTCGTTTTTTCATTTTTTTTGTTCCTCCGATTTGTATTTTAGTTTTTCCCTCCTTTTGTTCTGCGGAAGGATTTTTTTTGCTCCGGCAGAAGCCGGTCTGACCTATGAGCTTTTACAGACCATATATCACCGCCCTTTTAAAACGCAAAAAACCGGGGACAGCGCAAAAATAGCCTGTCTCCGGTATAGTTCTGTTTATTTTGTTATGCAAAAAGACCTGTTGCTGCAGCAAAAGGGCAGAACGATTCACTCGGCTCTCGCCGAGGAAAATATCCGTCCTGCCGTAGTCTGTCATTGCAAGATCCTCCGTCCGTTTTTTTGGGTACCGCAACCCGCGGGGTAGGGGGGTGTCGAATGAAGCAGATTATACTTTTGGTGTTTTCCAAGATATATTATACCATCTGTAACAGAAAAGCGCAAGTATTTTTGCGGATTATGTATATTATTCCATATAATATTCGCGTGCAAAAAAATCGACATAAAGCAGATACTTTTATCTGCAAAGAGCGACGGCGCAGTTAAAGTTGAGCTTGAAAGATGCGCGGACAGCCTCGCAAAGGCGGTCACGAATGCCGCCACGGTCATTGCGCCGGACAGCGTCGTGGCGTTCGGCTATATGTTTGAGAACGATATATTTGACCTTTTCGCGAAGCGGTGCGCGCAGTATTATTCCGGCTTCGGCTGTCGCAGTCTCGCGCCCGGGCGCGTCCGCGTCGATACCGACGCTCGACGAAGTAAAGAAATTTCTCGAAGAGCGCGGCGAGAGCCTGCTGTGAAGCTTTGATAATATGTCCGGAATGCTTAGGTGTTCCGGATTTTTTATATTTTGACATCGGTGGTATAATAATATTCGGAGCGCACCGCGCTATCAAACAAAAAGGCGGAAGCCTATGACAAAACTCAGCTCAAAAACAAAAGGTGTTTTCTATATAATTTTGGCGGCGTTCGGCTTTTCGCTGATGTCGATGTTTATCAAGCTCGCGGGAGATCTGCCCTCGTTTCAAAAGGCGTTTTTCAGGAATTTTATCGCGCTGATTTTTATTTTTATCATGATGCTGCGCGATAAAACAGGATTCGTGCCCGCGAAAAAGAATATCCCCGATCTTTTCGGGCGCTGCTTTTTCGGCACTCTCGGCATGCTGTGCAATTTCTACGCGATAGGTAAACTCAACCTGTCGGACGCGAATATGCTCAACAAACTCTCGCCGTTTTTTGCGATAATATTCTCTGTAATTCTGCTCAAAGAGCGCCCGAGCATAGTTCAGATAGCGGGCGTGTGCGTTGCGTTCGCGGGCAGCATGTGCATCATAAAGCCGGGGTTTGACAATCCCGAAGTGCTCGCGGCCGTCGCGGGGCTTCTCGGCGGAGCGGGTGCGGGAATAGCCTATACTTTCGTGCGCCGCCTCGGCTCAAGAAAAGAGGACAGCAAGCGTATAATCTTCCGGTTCTCCGCGTTTTCGTGCGCGCTGTGCCTGCCGTTTATGATAGCAGGGTACAAGCATATGAGCGCTATGCAGCTTATTTATCTCGTCCTCGCGGGGACTTTCGCCTGCGTCGGTCAGATAGGAATAACTCGGGCGTATATCTGCGCGCCGGCGAAGGAGATTTCGGTCTATGACTACACGCAGGTGCTCTTCGCCGCGGCGCTCGGATTTTTCGTCTTCGGCGATGTGCTGGATGTCCTGAGCGTCATAGGCTATGTCCTCATCTGCGGCGCGGGAGTGGGGATGTTCGTATATAACAAGCGCAGAACGGCATAAAAAACAGAGCAGGTCATCGGATATCCGGTGACCTGCTTTTTAAATTTATTCCGAAAATTCTGCAATGACTGCGAGGAAAACTTCTCCGTAGCGCTGGGATTTTGCCTGACCGACTCCGGAGACCTCCATAAATTCCTCCTGCGTTTTCGGCTTGAGGCGGCACATATCGACAAGTGTCGCGTCGGTGAAAACGACATAAGCCGGTATGCTCTGGCGCATGGCGAGACTTTTTCGCAGATCTTTGAGCGCGGCGAGGAGCTTTTCGTCCGCCGGCGGGAGCGGAGCGTCTTTTGCGGCGGCAGCTTTCTTTTTCTGCGGTATCTCGAGCATCATGCGCAGCGTCTCCTGACCCGTCAGAACTCCGCGGCTCTTCGGCGCGAGTTTGAGTATCGGGTATTCGTCGCCCTGTGCTGTCATGTATCCGCTTTCGCAGAGGTGGTCGATGATGTCACGCAGCCGCTTTTCGGGGCAGTCCGCCATTATACCGTAGGTCGATTGTCTGCTCAGCCCGGCGGATATCAGCCGCTCGTTTTTGCTCCCGCGCAGGACATCGCAAATTACTTTTTTGCCGTATCGCTGACCCGTCCGTGCGACGCATGACATTATCTTCTGCGCGTCAACCGTGATATCCGTGTTCTCGTGATTCGAGAGGCAGTTGGAGCACTTTTCGCACCGCTCGGGGCCATTGTCGCCGAAATATTCGAGTATGAATTTACGCAGGCACTTGTGCGTCGTGCAGTAAAAAGTCATCTGCTTGAGCCGCTCTCTGTCGCGCCGTCTGACCTCTTCCTGCTCGTCCTCGGTGAGGTCGGGGTTCGGCTCGGAGTTGTTTATTAAGAACTGATTCGTCCGCACATCCTTTGCGCTGTAGAGCAGAATACAGTCCGCACTCCTGCCGTCGCGCCCGGCGCGTCCTGCCTCCTGATAGTAGCTCTCCATATCCTTCGGCATGTTGTAGTGGATGACGAACGAGACATTCGATTTGTCGATCCCCATGCCGAAGGCGTTTGTGGCGACCATTATCGCCGCTCGGTCATAGACAAAATCGTCTTGGTTGCGCCTGCGTTCATTTTCATCAAGCCCCGCATGGTAGCGGGTAGCGGCGAATCCGTTTTTTTGAAGCAGTTCGCACACTTCCTCGACCGCCTTGCGCGTCGAGCAATAAACTATGCCGGATTCATTCTTGCGCTCTTTTATCAGCTTCATCAGCTCGATCGATTTGTTCTTCGGCTGCATGACGGAAAAGAACAGGTTCGGCCTGTCGAAGCCCGTTGTGACAACGAGCGGGGAGACGAGCCTGAGCAGCGTTTTTATATCATCTCTGACGGCTCCCGTGGCGGTAGCGGTAAATGCGCCGACAACGGGACGGGAGTTAAGAGCGTCGATAAAATCGGGTATTTTCAGATAGCTCGGGCGAAAATCCTGACCCCATTGCGAGACGCAGTGCGCCTCGTCGACCGCGACCATGGATATATTGAGATTGCGGCATATTCCGAGAAAAGCGGGCGCGCAGAGCCGCTCCGGTGCGACATAAATTATTTTATATTTGCCGCTCTCCGTGTTTTGCAGCACTTTCAGATACTGCGCGTGGGTCAATGAGCTGTTTATGTATGCGGCGGCGACGCCCGACTGAACGAGCGCGCTGACTTGATCTTTCATCAGAGAGATGAGCGGGGAGACGACAATAGTGATGCCGTCAAACATGAGTGCGGGCACCTGATAGCATATCGACTTCCCGGCGCCCGTGGGCATGATGCCGAGAACATCGTGCCCGCCGAGCAGGCTGTCCGTTATTCTGTCCTGTCCCTCGCGGAAAGAATCGTGGCCGAAATATTCTTTTAATACGCTGAGCTTGTCCCTCACCGTTTGCACCTCAACAGAAATATTTATAAAATTAATTATACTCTGCGGCGCGAAAAACATCAAGAAAATAAAAATAACGGCGGGCGAAAAATCGCCGACCGCCTGAAATATTTATAACGCAGCGTTATCAATCAAATAACCAAAAGACGGAATTCTTTCCGTTATTTATCCGCCGCTCTGCCTGCAAAATACCGCCTGCGGGTGCACAAAACGGAGATAATCCGACCGCAGGGGAAAGACGATGCACAAAAGGTGGAAAAAAGGCATCCCCGGCTTTTGCGGACAGGCTTATGGCGGTCCCCATCAACGATTAATAACACTGCGTTAATAATTAAAGTATATCATTGAAAAATATATTTTGCAATGTCGATTTTTGCCAAAAAGCCGCAGACAAAACGGGCGTAATATAGCCCGAACATGCAAAAGCAGCCGCGCGGGCGACTGCTTTGCTTTAAATCTGATTTATTCCGCGACCTTCATCGTCAGCTCGAGTATGCGCTTGACGCGTGTCTCGAGGTCGGCGCGGGTTATCTTGCCGTTTTCAAAAGCGGCTTTCAACTCCTTGGGCTCGCCGTCGCCCATCTTGACATCGTTGCCGGCGAGAACCTCGTCGGAGTGGTTGCTGTGGACGCCCCAGTCTGTTGTGACCATGCCCTTGAAGCCCCACTCGTTGCGGAGCATCTCGGTGAGCAATTCATGGCTCACCGAAGTGTGGCAGCCGTTGATGAGATTGTAGGAGGACATAATTGTCCACGGGTCAGCCTCTTTGACGCATATCTCGAAGCCGCGCAGATATATCTCCCTGAGCGCGCGTTCGGAGACTCTTGAATCGCATTCAAAGCGGTTCGACTCCCTGTTGTTGCAGGCGAAGTGCTTTACAGATGCGGCGATTTTCTGCGACTGGATGCCGCGCACGTCGGCGGCGCAGCACTTTCCGGCGAGGAGGGGATCCTCGGAGAAATACTCGAAGTTGCGTCCGCACAGGGGATTGCGGTGGATGTTCATCGCGGGCGCGAGCCACACGCCGAGATTGTTTTCTCGCAGCTCCGCGCCGCCCGCAGCGCCGACTTCTTCAATGAGATCCGTGTTCCATGTGCACGCGAGAAGCGTTGCGCAGGGCCATGCCGTTGTGGGTACGCCCGTTGAAGCATTGAGGCGCAGACCCGCAGGCCCGTCAGCAGTCGGGACGGGCGGCACATCGAGGCGTTTCATGCCGCCGAACGCGCCTGTGTTGCAGACTCCGGGCTGATTCTGATGCCCGCCGACAAAGTCGATAAGCTCGTCAACGGTGAACTGCTTTATAAATTCGTCGAGCGTTATATTTTCGCCGACTTCGTCAAACATGATTGTATCTTTGGGCGCGGTTGCTTCGATAGAAGTGTGCGTGCCGCGGGTGTAAACGGGTTCGCCCGTCGGGAGATTTTCAAAGCTGCCGTCCGCGAGCAGACGCTTTTCGAGCTTGAACGGTCTGCAGAGCGGCTTCGATTCTTTTGTGATTATATCCTCGCTCAGCACGAAGTCGTAGCGGAGCTTTTCTGTCGCTCTGACGGAATTTCCGAGGTAGAACGAGTATGTGCCTTTTTCGAGCACGAATGCTGATTTCTTTATCTTGCCGAGATCGTCGAAGCTCGCCATGTCGCCGATATCAAAGCTCAGCGCGATTGCCTCGGACTCACCGGGGGAGAGAAGCTTCGTCTTTTTGAACGCGGCGAGCTCTTTTGCGGGCTTGCCGAGCTTGCCCTGCGGCGCGCTGTAATAGAGCTGAACGACCTCTTTGCCGGGCACTTTGCCGATGTTTTTGACCGTCACCGCGGCGACTATCTTTCCGTCGCTCTCGCCGCAGAATGCGCCGCTGAACTCGAAATCAGTATAAGAGAGACCGAAACCGAACGGATAGCGAACTTTTTCGGCGGCGCCGGGAATCGTCTCGAAATAGCGGTAGCCAACATATATATCATCGAAATAATCGAGATGCTCGAAGCCTGTCAGGAACTCCTGCGCGTTCTGATATGAGTCGTAGGAGTCGGGGATAGTGTCCGCCAATTTGCCGGAGGGGTTGACATCGCCGCAGATAATGTCTGCAATCGCCATGCCGCCCTCGAGTCCGCCCTGCCAGCCGGAGATTATCGCGCCGACTTTTTCATTGTCCGCGAAATACTCGCAGTCAACGACTGCGCCGGAGTTGAGGACTATAACTGTGTTCGGGAACGCCGCAGCGACTCGGTCGATGAGGCTCTTCTCCGTGTCCGAAAGGTAGTAGTCGCCGGGGATAGCCTTTCTGTCAACGCCCTCTGCGGAGAAGCGGCTGAGGGTTATTATCGCGATATCCGCGTTCGCGGCAGCCTCCGCTATGAGCTCGTCGGGCATATGCGCCTCGGCAACATGCATGCTCGCGAAGGTGTCGTAGATTATATCGTCTTTCTCTTTGCAGAAGGACATGGCGTTGACCTTGTCCCATATCTTCTCAATCTGGGCGCGGGTCGGGATGCGCTTGCTCGCCTCCTTGACGTATTCTTTGTAGAACTCGACGGTCGGCTTGAACACGCTGACCTTGCCCTCGACTTCCTTCTGACTGAATCCGTCATAGACATTGCGGATGTAGGCGCAGAAAACGTCGCCGCTTCCGCCGCCGCCCTTTATGTATTCGATAGTCGCCTTGCCGAAGAGTGCGACTCTTGTTCCGCGCGTGAGCGGCAGAGTGTGAAGCCTGTTTTTGAGCAGAACCATACCCTCGCCGGCGTCCTTTCTCGAGAGCGCGGCGTGCTCGGGCGAACCTGTGACCTTTCTGCCGTCCGCGCCGAGCGGGATGCAGGGCTGATATCTGAATCTTGCGTATTTGTCCATAGCTGTTCTCCGTCCTTTATTTGAATTTATTTAAGCTTACCTTGTGTTATTCTGTCGATGAAAATGCATTCCGACTCATACGAATCCGGCTTGTTTTCGTCTATTATAATCAGTCTGCCGCCGCGTTTGTCGCCGTAGGAGTGGTAGCCCGCGCCGGGGGTCTGAACGAGCTTTATGCCGTCGACTTCCATTGTGAATGTGTTCACATGGTCGTGGCCGAAGAATGCGGCGACTATATCGCCCGTTCTCTTCCAGCTCTCGAATTCGTCTCCGTTTTCGAGCGGCGGGCATGGGGATTCGTGAATCTCGCCCTCGAGCAGTGCGCCGTCCGGGACGGAGTAGTGCTGCGCGCCGAGGCTGTATTCGCCGTCCGGGTCTTTTTTCAGGTTGTTATATTCCTGAATGACGGGAATATGCTGAAACAGCAGCGATGGCACGGCTTTTCCGCCGTTCTGCGCCTTGAGTTCGGCGGCGCGTCTTTCGTACCATGCTATCTGATCTTCTTTTACAAAGCCGTATCCGGCGTCGTCTATAACATTGAACTCATCGTCCCTGACATAGTCGCCCGAGTCGATGCACCAGATGTTCCAGGCGATATGCTTGCCGTCGGAAGACAAAATAGGCAAACTGCAATTCGCGCAGCCGGAGACATCCTCGTCGTTCATCGTGCTCCTGAAATTCTCGTATTCGGCGTATATACAGATCTGATTCTCTTTCGCGAGAAACGGCAATTTGGGCTGCGCCTCGGCATCGTGATTGCCGAAAACTATGGTGAGCGGGATATTTTTCTCCGCAATCGGCGCGACTATCTTTTTGATAGTATTATACATATATTCATATGTGAACTCCTGCCAGTAGCCGCTGATGTTGTCGCCGCCGAAAACGATAAGATCGGGATTAGCAATTTCGATGCATCGGCGAATGACATTTATCGTCTCTTTGCTCTTGTTTATCGGTATCTGTCTGTCCTCTTCGTCGTCCATCTCCGGGTCGACTTCGTGGATATCCGTCAGATGCAAAATGCGGAATTTTCCGTCCGCGCCGAAGCGCAGGGGAGCCCGCTTTTCTTTTATATATTTCTTTGAATCCGGCAGCCCTTTTGCCATGCTGTTCCCTCCGATATTTGATACTGAAATTATATACTTGCTTCGACACTGTGTCAATAATTGTGTTGCATTCGCGATTCTGCGTTGTTTACTGTGCATAATTTAAAAAGTCCGTTTTTGGCAAAAATGCATATTGCGAAAAGCAGAACGCGGTGATATAATTGATTTAATAACACGGTTTTCTAATTTGCAGATGAGGGGCGCGCTTTTTGAAAAATACACTTGATTCATCCATAGTCAAGCTGACGAATTACCGCTCTGTGTGGGGATACATACACAAAAACAAGCAGGCGACAATTCCGCAGATAGCCAAAAGCATCGGGCTGAGCCTGCCGACCGTGACGCGAGCTATTGATTACGGTGTTGCGGAGGGAATTATTAATCCGGACGGAGTTATAGGTGCGGAACGCGGGCGCAAGGCGCAGGTATATAAGCTTAACGCGGACTATATGCATTTTCTGCTGATTTATCTTGACTCCGATGTTCTTTCATACAGAATCCATGATTTCAAAAGCCGTACTATCGGCAGCGGAAATATACCGATTTGTGACGAAAAAGTACTTTCGACGCTTGAGAATCTTGTTATGACAAGCGTTGCGGCCGATCCGCTCATAGCCATGACGGCGATAGCCGTTTCGGGCGTTGTCTGCAAGGGTGTTGTTATGGACTCTGCGGCATTCCCGTCGCTCAACCATATCGATGTTGCAAAGAGGCTGAATGAAAAATTCGGACTGACGGTTCTTATTGACAACGACCTGCATGTCGCAACGAATGTGGCAAGAAAATATTCGAATTATCAGGATGGTATAACCGTTCTCTATGCTTACGGCAAGCGCAAGAGCGGCTCGGGAATAATCGCAAACGGCGAGGTGCTCTGCGGCGCGTCGGGCGCTGCCGGCGAGGTCGAAAACATCCCGCTGCACACTCCGGACATTGAATCTGAGCGCATAGCTTTTTGCAGCGAACGCCTCCAGACGATAATCGCGCTGATGAATCCGGGCAGAGTGGTTATATATGAGCTCGATGAGGGCATGGATACGGACAAGCTCATAGGTTTGATAAAGAGCAAAATGAGGCCTTATCTTCTGCCGGAGTTCAAGCTCGGTCGCGATTTCTTTGAGGACTGCTTCCTCGGGCTTAGCATCGTGTGTGAGGTTGGGATAAAACAGAGCCTACGGGAGAGACTTGATTTTTAAACAACGAGGGGAATTTCAACAATTCCCCTTATATCTCAAATAATTAACAACACTTATTTAAGATATAACTTTACTTATTTGTAGATATAGTGTATAATATCCGCGAGTGTTCTGGATTATTTTATGAATAGTGCGGTACTTTGTCGGCTCTGCATATTAAAAGCTGAATTTATAACTTAACGTTATAATATAAATTGCTGCAAAGGAGGAGAAAAAAAGAAGCAAAGAATAACAATGTCTATAATGTTTTTACAAAACGAAAGGAGAACAGAGTAAATGAAAACATTTAAAAAAGCGCTGAGCGTTATACTTTGCCTGTGCATGATAATGTCCGTTATGGCGGCAGGGCTCAATGCCTTTGCGCAGGAGGAAGCGACCGCAGCGCTTGACGGCGCTGTCAGCGAAGCGGCTGCTCTTGCCGTATCCGATCCTACGGACGAAAAACCCGACGTTGACGCTATGGAGCGCACCAATGTTAAGTATCCCATCGGCGCTTCCAAGAAGGCTGTCAACAGGTCTATCGGCAGAGTTGAAGATATTCTTTTCACTATTTTGAAGGTTCCCGAGGGCGGAGTTCCCCAGGTGCTCAACGAGAAGGTATATACCAATGAAACCGTAGCTCTTGTTGCAAAGAAGCTGTTCCCGCTTGTCGGCGGACTCAGCAGTCTTGTTGCAAAGGGACCCAAGGACCTTGCCGCAAAGCTTGACAAGGAGACCTGCGCGGGTGCTATCGCGGCTCTTAACGCCGCAGCAGCTACGCTCGGCGCGGACGGCAAGCCCGTAGGCAAGCTTGAAGCATGGCAGTATCTCACTGTTGTTGACGGCGACTTCGGTTTCGCTAACGGCGACAAGGAGGGCTTCCTCGACGCTGTTGCGTCGCTGTTCAGACCCCTTTCGCTGCTCACTACCGTTGTTTCCTTTGAGAACACAACCAGCTTATTTTACGGTCCGCAGCTGGGCATATACGAGGATCTCATCCCCATATTTGAGGCTCTCGGCATAAAGGACTTTATGACCTCCGACGAGTACACCGCATATGTTAAGAAGGGCGCCAACACAAACGAGAAGATGGATCGCCGTATCCGCGGCATCATCACTCCCATATTCACTCTTGTTGACGCAGTTGCCTCTGCGGAATCCCCGGTCGACGAGGTTCTGAAGCTTCTCCCGAATCTTGCCTCCGCTATTGACACGGGACTTATCGACACTCAGATACACAGTATGCTGGGCAAAATCAGCCTGGGTATCGGCAACAACGTTAAGGTTGACCTCACCACCGGCGGCGTATACGATATGATCGCCCCCAAGCTCAAGGACATCGAACTCCAGGCCGCCAAGGTTGATGAAAACGGCGAGGAGACCGCCCCCGCGGTCACGCTTACAATAAACCTTGACAAGGAGAAGTTTGCGGCTGCAATAAAGGATATCGCCGCCTGCGGAGTCTTCACCGCAAAAGAGAGCGCAGCCAAGACCAGAAACTGGTTTGTCGGCATAGAAGGCGACTCGGCGGATGCGTTTGTCGTTCTGTTCAGATATCTCCATTCCGAGCTTACCGAGGAGAACAACGCTGTGGCTATAAAGACCGCTGTTGCAGCTCTCGACATGAACGCCTCGCAGAAAATTGTTGTCAATTTCCTCGTTTCCTCCGTGCTCTCGTCCTCTGCTGACGGAGCGCTCAGAACCATAGTTGCTCTTCTTCCGCTTGCAAAGACCGGCGTGAAGATAGCAGCCCGCTTCGGCGCGTTTGATAAATAAGCTTTAATTTGCAAAACACAATTTCATAAAAGCAAGGTTCGGCGGAGCGTCATAAGGCGTTCCGCCGTTCCGTTGTCAATCACAAATCAAATTGTTAAATCAACTAAAAATAAAGCTGTTTTTTCGGCATTTCGTACAGGCCGCCGCTCTTGTTTTTTATTTCTTGTTATGTTAAAATCAATTCGTATGAAATACATTTTTGGAGGTCTTTCTATGAAAAAATGGCGAGTAGGTATTATCGGTGTCGGCGGAATATTCAACGGCGCTCACCGCGAGCACTATCTTAAAGACGATCGCCTTGAGGTTGTCGCGCTCTGCGACATAATCGAGGAGAGGGCGGTCGAGTGCCGCGACGGGTTTTTCCCAGACGCAAAGGTCTATACCGATTTCAACGAGCTGCTCAAGGATGAGACGATAGACTCTGTCGATATTTGCACCCCGAACTATCTCCACTCGATAATCGCGGTTGCCGCTTTCAAGGCGGGCAAGCACGTTTTCTGCGAGAAGCCGGACGCTGTCAATGTCGAAGAGGTCATGAAGATGAATGACGCCGCTAAGGCTGCGGGCAAGACGCTCATGGTCATGAGAAACAACCGCTTTACCGACGCGTCTAAGCTTGCGAAGAAGTTCATTGACGACGGCAAAATGGGCGAGATATACTGCGGACGCTGCGGCTGGCAGAGGAGACGCGGAATCCCCGGAAAGGGCGGCTGGTTCACCACCAAGGCGCAGTCCGGCGGCGGCCCGCTCATTGACCTCGGCGTTCACATGATAGACCTTGCGATATGGCTCATGGGCAGCCCGACTCCCGTCGCCGTGACCGGCAGCACATACTGCAAGTTTGCCGACAACGACGTCAGCGACTCCGTGAACTCCGACTTCGGCGACAAGGTCGAGGACGGCACGTTTGACGTTGAGGATCTTGCGATGGGCACTATCCGCTTCGATAACGGGGCGCAGCTCCAGATAGAGTTCAGCTGGGCGTCGAACGTCAAGAAAGAGACACGCTTTGTCGAGCTTCGCGGCACGAAGGCGGGACTCAATTGGCAGGACGGCGAGGTCGAGTTCTACACCGAGGAATACGGCAAGTGCCTCGATGTTATCCCGACTAACTACGCTACCGACAGAGAGCACGCGAGAAACCTCAGGCACTTCTACGATGTGGTCATCGAGGGCGCCGAGCCGTGCTTCAAGCCGCAGCAGGGAATTGATATGATAAAGATTCTCTGCGCAGTTTACGAGTCCGCAAGGACGGGCAGAGAAGTAGTGCTCTGATAAATAAACTTAACGAAAAAGCACCCTGCGGCTCAGTGCACAGGGTGCTGTAATTTAAAGCGGAGAGGCACACGCCCCTCCGCTCTTTTCGTTTGTTATTTCTTCGCTTTCTTCGACTTCTTGTCGTATCTTCCGCCGAGTCTTTCTTCGGCTTCGGCGCGGGTTATTTTGCCGCTGTTGCAGTCCGCCATGGTCTGAACATCCTTGTCGGTGAGCTTGTAGCGGGTCCAGATGACATAGGCTATGGCGTAGCCTATCGCCGTGAACATAACATAGATGAACCACAGAACGGCCTTCGCGTGGTCTGTCTGAGTGACACCCTGAAGGTCTGCGAAGTTCTGCGCTCCCTCAACAGAGACCCAGCCGGTGGACTTGAGACCGAGTATGAACATTCCGAGCGCGCCGGAGACGGCTGCGGTGAGCTTGCACATGAAGGTTTGGATTGCAAAGGTGATTCCCTTTGCCTCGATGCCGGAGGTGAATTTGCCGAACTCCGCGCAGTCGGGCGTGAACATGAAGAGCATGACACCGAGAATAGCCATGGGTACCGCGCGCAGTATCGAGATGATGATGAAGCCTATCATCGAGTTGTAGCCGATGAGCCACATGACAACGCTTAAAATAACGGTAGCCAAAGTGCAGACTCTGAACAGCTTCATCTTGTCAAATTTTCTGACCATGTGGGGCACGAGGAACGAGAATATCGCCGCGGGAACAAGGCTCAGAGCCTGAACGACGAGTGAGAACTGCGAGTTATTAAAGAGATAGAACGAGACAAAAAGGTTGAGCGAGCCGGAGACGTTGGCGCTCGAATAGAAGAAATAGCCTATGTAATAGATGAGCAGATACTTGTTCTGAACGAGATAGCTGAACATCTTTTTGATCGTGAAATCCTCATCCCTGTCTCCGCCGAAGCGCTCCTCAAGCTTGAAGCAGGCGGGGATCATCGTGATAATTGCGAACACGGCGCAGATTATTGCGACTACCGTGTAGTTGAGCTTGACCTGCTCGCCGACGAGGACGGTGCCGAGAATGAGCGCAACGCCCGAGCCCACGCCCGCCCAAATCTGCTTATAGGATATAATGCTGTTTCTTTCGTCAATGTTTTCGCTCATCGAGGTGATGATACCGAATATCGGCACGTCGCAGAGGGTGTAAGCGGTATCCCAGAGTATATATGAAACAGCGAGCCAGATGAGCTTCGCGTTTTCGCTGAAGTTATTGGGTATGGCGAAGAGCATGACGGTGGTCAGCGGGATAAATACGAGCGATATCTTGAGCCACGGGACAAACTTCTTGCCGCTCTTGAATTTTACTTTGTCGAACAGCACGCCGAAAATAGCGTCGTTGACCGCGTCCCATACCTTGACCGCGAGCATGATTCCCGCGGTTTTGACAAGTCCGCCGATAGAGAGCATGAGATAAGTGGTCAGGAAAGAGGCGACGAGGTTATATATCGCATTCTGTCCGCAGAAGTAGAGATAGTAGCTCAGTCTCTCCTTCGGTTTTGTAGACCAGCCCTTCGGGGTGGATGTGATTTTTTTGATAAGATTCGGCATTTTTTGTAACCCCCTCCGTTTTTTGTGGATTTCATATTGAAAATCCGTTTTTAATCAAATAATACTGTACCATATTTACAATAATCAGTCAACAGCAATTTGCTTCAGAGACAAACCAAAAATTGAAAATTCTTGACCGTTCGCTTTACCGCAGAGGAATATGCCGCCTTTGACCGGTATTTGAAAATACCGTTATGAAAAAATAATGTTGCGAACTTCCGTTAAACCGCAAACAAGCCGTGTCTTGCAAATCGCAAAACACGGCTTTTCGCCTGCCGCGTTTATCCCGCGTAGAAGAAATCGTCTATCATCTCCTCCACATGGGCGGGGGAGACATCGTTGCGCTCGAGCATGGAGACAAAGTCCCTCAGCTTTTTTCTGCTGAAAGAGATGTCTGGAAAACTTGTTGTTTCATTGAATCCGTTTTCCGTGACGGTCATCACTATGCCGTAGGAAATACGGCCGCCCGAGGCGGTTGAACTTTTTCTTGCTTCGGAGGCGCACTGAGCATCGGAGATTGCCGCATATCCGATGTCGTCCGTTTCGCATCCTGCCGGACGGCAGATGCCGTCGGTGATCTCAAATCTTACTTGCCGCATTTGTTCACCCTCAGTTACTACGCTGATTGAGAATAATTATATGTGATTCTGATTCACTTTGCAATAGTTTTTGTAAAGAAATTTTGATTTTTTATGAATTTTTATTGATTTTGTGCAATATTTTATGGTGTTCGACAAGAAAAAACAGGAAAGCGCGGCATATGTCGACTTCCCTGCTTGATTTTCAGATGTCGAAAATATTGAGTCCTGTCTGCTCGCTTATGCGCCTGCCCATGTCAATGTCGAAAATTTTGATGAACATTTCGCAGGTCGCGCTTATCACCGCTTCATTCAGGTGACCGCCGATGACGGCGCCTTTTTCGTCCGCGAACGCGGCGTGAAGGTGGAGATAAGGTTCGCCGTCCTTGCGGCTGAGATTGCCGTTTAATGAAACGAGCTCGAGCGGCTGAACAAATGTCAGGCTGTGGTATTTCTGCTCTTCGAGGTCGTATAGCCCGAACGCCGCGCGCCCTATCGCTCCGATGGCTGATATCTCGGCAAAGCGGATATCTTCGTCCTTTGCTATCTTCAGCACCGACGCGATTATTTCCTCGCCCGGGTCAAGCCTTACCGCGAGGACATCGCCTGTTTTCACATATTTCATGCTATCCCTCCGTCAAATTTTATTCCCGCCGACTCGCGTATGCGCTGCATCGTGCGGCTCACAGAGAGCGCCGTTTCGCGCAGCTCTCTGTATTTTTCTCTGTTGTTTTCCGGCTCTGTTATCAGCTTATAAAACGCGCGAGCCTCGTTGCCCATGAGTTCATCTTTCGGCGTGTCGCCGCAGATAATGCGGCTCGTCCCGTCGTTCATCACGAGTTCGATATCCGTGAGCTTTGAAATCGAGTCGATTTTTATGCTGCCGCGCTCGCCGATTATCTGCGAGCCCGCGTGATCCTGCCCGGTTTTGCAGCTTGTCATTGTTATCGCGGTGTTTTTACTTAGCATCGAGACGGCGGTTGCCGCGTCAGCTCCGCTTTCGAGAAATGCCGATACTGCCGAGACGGTTTCCGGTTCGCCGAACAAATCGATTGCAGGATAGACGCAGTAAATGCCGAGATCCATGAGACTGCCTGTCGCCATGGCGGGGTTAAAAATATTCGGCAGCTCGCCGCGAAGATAGGCGGGATATTTTGACGAATACTGCGAAAAATCAAAATGCGCAGTCCAGACTTTGCCGATGTCCCCGAGAGCTTCTCTGAGCGCCGTCCGCACGGGCGAGTGCATATACATTATAGCTTCGATATATATGAGCTTATTTCCGTCCGCGATTTCGCAGAGCTCCGAAAATTCGTCGGGCGTCACTGTTATCGGCTTTTCGCAGATGACATGCTTTCCGCTTTCGAGCATTTTTTTGCTCTGAGTATAATGCAGGGCGTTTGGGCTCGCGATATAGACGCACTCGGCAGGGGAGGCGGCGAGCTCGTCGAGCGAAGTATATACCTCGCTTATTCCGTTTTCCTCGGCAAATTTTTCGCCGCGTTCGCGCGAGCGCGAGTATACGGCAAAGAGCTCAAAGCCGGGCGCGAATTTCAGCCCGTCGATAAAGCTCCCGACTATCCAGCCCGTACCGATAACGGCCAATTTCATAGCTTCACCGCTTTCTTATACTCTGCGCCCCATGACCGTGCAGGTGCGCAGGGGGAATATGATATCAAACTTGTTCTTCTTGTAGAAATTTATTGCGTTGGTGTTATATGAGTCGACCACCAGCATAACGCCCTTGCAGCCGATCTCTCTGAGATGCTCGGTCAGAGCCGCGAACAGGCGGGTGCCGATGCCGCAGTGCTGATAGCCGGGCTTTATATTGATGTGCATATGCGCGGGATAGCTTCTTGCGAATAGCGCGGGGCCGTTTACGGACGCCCACGACTCAATTATATCTCCTTTTTTACAGCCCTTGACGCGCGGGAGATATTCGGCTTTGAATATACGCTTGTATTTTTGATAGTCCGGCGCGCAGAAGATATAGCCGACCGCGCTGTCCGTGTCCTCATCGACGGCGATGAAGCAGTGCTCTGCCTCGCGGTCTATATAGTAGTCGCAGAAGGTCGCGAGCAAAAAGCGCATTGACTTTTCTTCGCGCGCGTTGCTGCCCGCCGTGTCAAGGCAGATATTGCGGACATCGTCCCGATATTTTTCGTTGTAATTTGTGATGATTATAGCCATATTTTACTCCTCAAAATCAATGTGGATATGGTTTTCACCTTCCCAGAGTTCGTATTCGCAGTCGCTGCCGTAAGTGAACCACGCCTTTTGCGGAACGGTTACATAGAAGTCCATCTCGCGCTCCGTTCTGATAAACGAGACGGCTATTTCACCGCGCACCGTCGTTATGTGACCGCTCGCGCGGTTGAGCCTGTCGGGAATCTGCGGAGCAATGACAATTTTTTCATAGCCCGCCGAGTTTTTCTCCTGCGTGATGCCGAGAATGAACGAGAACAGATACCGCGTCACCGCGCCGAACATCGGGTGGCTGTGCGAGCGCTCGCCGTCCCAGTTCTCCCAAATGGTCGTCGCGCCCTGCTTTTTCATGTTATAAAACGAGCCTTTGCCCGTTGAAGTCAGCAGATGAAAAGCCGTGCCGACGCAGCCGCGCTCAAACAGCACGCGGGTTAGAATATCCGTGCCGAAAATGCCGGTGTCAAAAGCATCTGCGGCGTCGTATTTCTTTTTTGTATTGTTGAAAGCGCGCTCGCCGCCGAGTCCGATATCAACAGCAAAGCTGTTCGCACCCTGCGCGTCGCCGATAAACGAGCCGGTCTGCGGGCTGTAATATGCGTTGAGAATAGCCTGCTTCTTTTCTTCTATGCGCTTTTCGAGCATGGCGGCAGTTTCGCTTTCGCCGATAGCCTCCGATGCTTCTTTTGTCATCATCATCTGCTTGACATAGAGCGCAGTGTTGACGAATGGCTCGCATATTGTTATTTGTTCGGGCGGGCACCAGTCGCCGAGGCACCAGCCGCCCTCTTCCTCGCGGCAGACGAGACCGCCGGAGCTTCGCGAGTCGAGATAATCAAAATATCGAAGAATCTTCGGCAGATAACGGCGAAAGGTCTCCTTGTCGCCGTATATTTTATACATCTCATACGGCACGACCGCTATCGCGCCGCCCCAGCCTGCGGGGCCTCCGCCGCCGCCCATGAAAGGCGCGGTGTGCTGGACGTGACCGTTTCCGATGCTCTGGCAGTCGGAGATATCCTCGAGCCACTTTTTATAGAATTTCTGCGAATCCAAAAGCATCATCGCCGCTTCACAGCAGAGCTGACCGTCGCCGGTGTAGCCGAGTCGCTCTATATGCGGGCAGTCCGAGGGCACGCCCGAATGCATGTTGCTCAGCTGCGTTCTGATATATGCGTCGTAGAGCCAGTTGAGCATCTCGCTGCCTGACTCGAACGATGAGGTCACGGCGCAGTCCGAGTGGATTACTTCGCAGCGCACGGGCTCGGCGTTGTTCGTCAGCTCGAAATACCGAAAGCCGTGCCAGGTAAACCACGGCATGCACTCTTCGCCCTTTTTCGCGTTGCGGTATTCATCTTTTTGAATCTGCCCGCGGTCGCAGGAATCGAAATTCAGCGTGCCGTCCGGGTTTATTTCCTCGCTGCATCTGACGGTTATATTCGCACCGTCAACCGTTGCCGCAACAACCGGATAGCCGGAAATATTCTCGCCCATGTCGTATATCGAAACTTCGCCGAGGTCAAAGAGCTTCGCGGGCTTTATTGCGCGCTCCGCTCTGTCCGCAGGGCAGTCCTGAATGAAAAACTGAGTCTCATGCGCCGGGGCTTTGATAACATTTTGAAAGCCGCTGTTCGCCGTCAGCTCGTCTGCAAGGCTCATGTCGTGAACCTCGCCGAAATATATATTATTTTCGATTATGCGGCTCTGCTTCCATTCAAGGTTCTCATCGGAAACAAAAGTATATTTTTTGCCGCTTTTATTCTCGGTGTCGATTTTATAGCAGAGCTTTATGTCGCCGTATTTTGCGAACCCCTCGGCGCTGCGCTTCTGCTGGGCGAACCAGCCGCAGCCGAGAATGACGCGGATGTCATTTTTGCCGTCAACAACAAATTTGGATATGTCATATCTCACGGCGTATGTGCGGTAGGACAGCTCGTCCAGGATAGGATATTCAAATGCCGTCAGATCGCGTTTGCAGTATTGACTGTTGACGGGGACGAATTTGTCCTTGGACACCTCGCGCCCGTTTATCCACAGGCGGAAGAAGCCGAGCCCGCAGATGGTTATCTCCGCTTTCTTCGGCTCTTCGATGAAGAAGCCGCCTTTTATAACCGGCGAAGTGCAGCTGCTGTCGCAGGTCACCCATTGCGCATTCCCGAAAAGTTCGCTGAAGTTCATGTTATTTCTCTCCATCAAGTTGAGCTTTTCTGTTTTCGAGCTCTTCCCACTGCATCATGAGCTCGGTCTGCTCGTCGTTGAGCTTGCCGAGCGTTTCCGTCAGCTCCATGACGCGCGCGTAGTCCGCCGCCGCTTCGGGGGTCGACATCTCTTCGTTGGTTTTCGCTATCAGCCCGTCGAGCTCGTTTATCCGCTCTTCGCATTTCTTTATCGCGGTTATCGTGCGGCGCAGCTCGCTCTCGCGCTCCTTGCGGCGCTTGTAATCCTCGCCGCCCTTGCCCATGGTCTTAGCAGCTTTCGGCTTCTCCGCACTCTGCTCGGCGATTTTCGCCGCGTAGTCATCGTAGCCGCCCTCAAAGCTCTCCGCACCGTTCATACCTATCGACAGCACGCGGGTGGATAACTTATTTATAAAATATCTGTCGTGGGACACGACGAGCATCGTGCCGCCGAAATCGAGCAGAGCCGCCTCGAGCGCCTCGCGCGAGGGAATATCAAGATGATTCGTCGGCTCGTCGAGCAGCAGGACATTCGCGCCCGAGAGCATCAGCTTTAAAAGCGAAAGCCGCGCTTTTTCGCCGCCGCTCAGAGTCTCTATCTTCTTGAAAACATCGTCCGCGCAGAACAGGAACTGCCCGAGCAGAGTGCGCACACGTGCCTCGGTGAAATCGCGGTGCAGATTCCAGATTTCGTCAAGGACTGTATTATTGTTGCTGAGCGAGGAGAGCGTCTGGTCGAAATAGCCGACCTGAACGCCTGCGCCGAAGAGATATGAACCGGAGTCGGCTTTCTCCTTGCCGATAAGTATTTTTAAAAGAGTCGTCTTTCCGCATCCGTTCGGACCGAGCAAAAACGCGCGGTCGGATCGGCGTATCTGAAACTCGACGCCGCTGAAAAGATGCTTGCTGCCGAATGACTTTGACAGCCCCCTGACATTCAGGACTTCGTTGCCTGTCGGCTCGACCTCGCCGAATGAAAAGCCAAGGGTTTTCGCCGAGCGGTCGGGCGCATCGATTTCCGCCAATTTTTTGTCGAGCATCTTTTGCTTGCTGTCCGCGGTTATGAAATGCCGCCAGCGGCGCTGCTGTTCGATTATGCCCTCGAGGCGGTGAACTTCGTCCATCTGCCGCTCGTAGTGACGGCGTTCGATCTCGTCACGTTCGGTCTTCTGCTCGAGAAAGCGGGAATAGCCGCCGTTGAACATCTCGATCCTGCCGTTTTCGAGCAGCATCGTTTTTGTCGTCACTTTGTCGAGAAAATAGCGGTCATGGCTTATAATTACCGCGCTGCCGCGGTAGTCGTTGATGAAGTTTTCGAGCCATTCGAGACTTGTCAGGTCTATATGGTTCGTCGGCTCGTCGAGCAGGAGCAAATCCGGCGCGCTCAAAAGCAGCTTGCCCAGCGCGAGCTTTGACCGCTGACCGCCCGAGAGCAGGGAGCAGGGGAGCGAGAAGTCGCTCTCCGAGAATCCGAGACCTGTGAGTGCCGAGCGCGTGCGGCTTTTGTAGGTCAGCCCGCCCCCGTCCTCAAATTCGGTGTGCAGTCTGTTCTGCTCGGCGATGAGCGCGTTAATGTCGCCATGTCCCGCTTCGATGAGATCCGCGAGCTCTTCGAGCCGCTTCTCTTTTTTCATAAGAGGCTCGAACACGCTCTCCATCTCGTCATAGACCGTCTTTTGACTCCCCGCGCAGGCGTGCTGTTCGAGATAGCCTATCTTTATATTTTTGCCGGGATATACCCCGCCCAGGGTCGGCTCAAGCTCGCCGGTGATGAGCTTGAAGAGGGTCGTTTTGCCCGTTGCGTTCGAGCCGATGAAGCCTATCTTATCGCGCTCTCCGACTTCAAAGCTCACGCCCGAAAACAGCGTGCGCTCGCCGAACTCCATATCAAGATTCTGTACGCTTAAAACTGCCATTTGTAATATCAGACCCTTGTTTCAAGGATCTTTGCTTCTCCGTTTATTTTGTAGTCGCCGCAGTTTGCGGGAATGAAAATGCTGCCGCCCTTTGAAAATTCAAGAGTCTCGCCCGCGCATTCAAGCGAACCCGAGCCGTCAAGAATAAGAAGCGACACAAAAGATTTTTCGTCCGCAGTGCCGTCAAAAGAGCCGTTAACATCGAAAACGCGCTCCGTAAAGAACGGGCAGGCGACAAGATTCGTGACATTGCCGTCTTTTTTCGGCGTGCAGGGATTTTTGTATACTCCGGTGTGCGTGACATTTACCGCGTCCTCAACATGGAGCTCGCGCGGCTTGCCATCAAAGCCCAGGCGGCCGTAGTCATATATTCTGTAGGTCGTGTCCGAGTTCTGCTGAACCTCGGCGAGCAGAATGCCCTTGCATATCGCGTGGAGCGTGCCGGATTCTATAAAGAAGAAATCTCCCTTTTTGACCGGGACTTTCTTGACATAGTCGGTCAGCGTGCCGTCGGTTATCGACTGCCTGAACTGCTCGCGGGTTATGTCCTTTTCAAAGCCGAGCAGAAGATAGGCACCCGGCTCGCAGTCGAGGATATACCACGACTCGGTCTTTCCCGCGCCGCTGCCTTTTTTCAGGCAGTAGGCGTCGTCGGGGTGAACCTGAACCGAGAGATCCGCCGCGGCGTCGATGAATTTTATCAGCACCGGGAAATCAGAGAATCCGGCGCAGTTTTTGCCGCCGAGCTCTGGATGTTCGAGATAGACTTCGCGAAGAGTCCTCCCCGCAAATTCGCCGTTTGCGACTGTTGAACTGCCGTTTTTGTGCGCGGACATGACCCACGCCTCGGCGGCGTTTCGCTTGTCTGTGACAACGGAATATTCGTCAATGAGCCTGCGCCCGCCCCAGACAGTTTCCGAGACAAAGGGCGTCAATACCATGGGATAAAGCTTCAAAACACATTCTCCTTTATTATAAACATCTTATATATTTTTGGCGTTCGGGCGAAAAATATCGTCCGGCTGAATTATTTTATCATATTTGTCCCATAATTGCTATACAAATAATACCGGGAGGACGAAAAAATGGTTACTGCTTTCAAATATCTGCTCGGAGGAAAGCTCAAAAAGGCGGACGAAGCTCCGACAAGGGAAGAGCAGCTGCTCGTGGACATAAGAGCGCTCAAAAAGGAGATGGACGCGGCATATCTGCGGTTTGAATACGGCGAGGACGACGACTCGGTCGAGGCCGCGATATATGAGCTCGAATCGCTCAAGCGCCGCTACCACAGACTCCTGAAGCTCGCAAAGCAGGAGGGACTTGAAAGCAGCGACATAGCCGTCTGCTACAAACTGGAATGAGGGGATAGCCTTGTCAACAGGAATGAAAACGGTTTTTATAATATTTCTCGCTGCCGCTGCGCTCGCGATAACGGTGTTTGCCGTGACGAACAGGCGCGGCTTTTCGGCGCTGATACTCAACGCGATAGGCGGCGCGGCGGCGCTGTTCGCCGTCAACATCGCGGGGCTTGCGACGGGGATACAGCTCTCCGTCAACCGCTGGTCGCTCGGCGCGGGCGCGCTGCTCGGTGTGCCCGGGGTGATATCGATGCTGGTGCTCGATATCGTTTTTAAATAAATTAAAATGAAGCCGCCCGCAGGCTGAAAAGAGCATTTTTGCGGGCGGCTTATAAAAAAATCAATTTTTTTAAAATTATGCTTGACATTCGCGCGGCGTTCATATATAATAGGCTCTGCTGAACGGGAAAGACCGAAAAATTCAGCTCAAATGGACGCTTAGCTCAGCTGGTAGAGCATTCGCTTGACGTGCGAAGGGTCAGCGGTTCGAGTCCGTTAGCGTCCACCAGAAAACGCCTTGATGAAATATCATCGAGGCGCTTTTTTATTTGCTTTGAAAACGCCGCCTGCGGAGAAACAGGCGGCGTTTGATGATTTATGCAGTTTTAATTTTATTTCTCTTGCTTGCTTTTATGCGCGCGGCGGCATAGGAGATGTACGGCACGGCGGCGTAAGCTATTATTATAGGAATAGATGCATCGGACATTTTTCCGTCAGAACCGTAGGTGAAGAGACTTATCATTGATACTATAAAGCCTAATCCCGCGCCGAGGAAAAAGACGACGGAGGCGATGAGCCCTATGAGATATCCGTTCGATCTTTTTCTGCCGAATACTATTCCGAACGCTATTCCGCCGATAAGAACGGCGGAGCTTGCGATGCTTCCGATGATGAATACGGCGTGGCTCGCCGCGAGGCTATCCAGTCCGGCTTCGGGGAGCGCAGTAAGAAGGTAAGCCGCAAAGCCCAGAATGCCGTAAACAAGAAATGTAATTACACCTGTCAGAACTTCTCTTTTAGCGGTTGATTTCATCTTTGTCACCTTGCTTTTTAGTTTATTGAGAAGACAAAACGCGCACAAACCGGCTGCGGTGCCGACCTATGCGCCTTATTAAACTGCCCGAATGCGCACCCGCCTCAGACCTGATAAAAATCTATAATTTTTTGAACCGAACAGCATCATAGTATTTCTCCGAAATTATATGATATTCTGCCACAGAAAACCCATCTGCAATTACAAAGTAGCATATTTATATATCGGAGTCAATGCTTTTGACATACTTTTTTGAATATTCACAAAAAGTTAATTTTTGAAAGCGAAAATATATTTCGCCGCCGCGGTGTTGCCGCAAAAACTATTCCCTAAAAACAAAAAGTGTGATATAATCAGCTCGACTGAAAATACCCGAGAGGAGCGCAAACATGAAAGAACCTATCAGCCCTTATGTTGAGGACAGATATGCCGAAAAGAACGAGTTTATTTCCATGCAGCCCGATATGTCGGAGCTGCCGGATTTTGAAAAGGAGAAGGGAAAGCTCCCCGAGCCCGTGTGGGCGGGACACGACGATGAAATTGCCGCATATTACAAGGCGTGGGAGATAGCCTTCCGCAACCTCGGAAAGCCGACGAAAGAGAGCGGCTTTGTCTCGCCCTATATCGACGCCGCTTTTAACGGTCACATTTTTATGTGGGATTCCTGCTTTATGCTCATGTTCGGAAAATACGGCGACAGCGTCCACTGCTTCCAGAAAACGCTCGACAATTTCTACTGCAAGCAGCACAAGGACGGCTTCATCTGCCGCGAGATAAACGAATTAGACGGCGTTGACCGATTCTATCGCCACGACCCGACGAGCACGGGACCCGAGATAATGGCGTGGTGCGAGTGGCAGTATTATAAGAACTACGGAGATAAAGAGAGGCTCAAAAAAGTTTATTATCCGCTGCTCTCGTTCCACCATTGGCTCAAGAATTATCATCGCTGGAAGGACGGGAGCTATTGGTCGAGCGGCTGGGGCTGCGGCATGGACAATCTGCCGCGCTGCGATTTCAGCCTCATTCCCGACTCGGAGGACTGGCAGCTTGAGACTTTCCACCACAGCTATATGTCATGGATAGACGCGACTCTGCAGGCGGCGATGAACTGCGAATATCTTATAATGATGGCGGAGGAGCTCGGCATCACCGACGACGTTGACGCACTCAGGGACGAATACGATAATCTCGTCAGGTTCGTCAACGAGAAGATGTGGAGCGAAAAAGACGGGTTCTATTATGACCTCAAGGCGGACGGAAGCTTCCTTGCCGTCAAGACCGTCGCTGCGTTCTGGGCGCTTATAGCAAAAATTGCTCCGCCCGACAGGGTGGACGCGCTCTGCCGTCACCTCGAGGATAAAAATGAATTCAACCGCCCGAACCGCGTCCCCGCGCTCTCCGCGGATCACCCGGACTACAAAGATAACGGCGGCTACTGGAACGGCGGAGTTTGGGCGCCGACGAACTATATGGTGCTCTGCGGACTCTCTGCAAACGGAAAAGAGAAACTCGCCAAGGACATAGCCGAGTGCTGCTACCAAAACGCCATGGAGGTCTACAGAAAGACCGGCACATTCTGGGAGAACTATGCGCCCGAGACTGCCGACCGCGGCGACCCCGCGCGCGAGGATTTTGTCGGCTGGACGGGCATATTCCCTATAACCGTTTTGATAGAGTACATCCTCGGAATCAGAGTCTCCGCCGAAAAGTCGGAGATAGTCTGGCGCGTGAACAGGCTCGAGGAGCACGGAATAAAGAAGCTGCCCGTTGGCAGGGATTCGTTCGTCACGCTCATGTGCAAGGCGAGAAAATCCCAAGACGAGAAGCCCGAAATAACCGTCGAGAGCGACAAGCCGATAAAAGTAAAAGTTATCTACGGCGAGGATTGGCAGTTCTCGTTTGATATTTGATGGAGGTATATATGAAACTTAAGGTTGATTTCAAAAACACTGTCGGCAAAATAAAGCCGATGAACGCCGTCAACAACGGCCCCGTGTATACGGACAACGGCGACCAGAATCTCACGAATCTGCCGGACTTCAGGGAGGCGAACATCCCGTTTGCCAGAACGCACGATTCATCCATATGCTATGACTACGGCGGAGAGCACACGGTCGATATACATAATATATTCACCGATTTCGACGCCGACCCGTATTCGCCCGAGTCCTATGACTTCACGCTGACGGATATTTATCTCGGCACGATTATGCGCGCGGGCGCAAAGGTGTTTTACCGCCTCGGCAGTAAAATCGAGCATTGGCCGAAGCACTACGGCATTATGCCGCCGAAGGACTATCAAAAATGGGCGGTCGTCTGCGAGCACATCATAATGCATATGAATGAGGGCTGGGCGGACGGCTATCATATGGGCATTGAATATTGGGAGATATGGAACGAGCCGGACTTCAACGACAAGTGCTGGACGGGAACGCCCGAGGAGTTCTATGACTTTTTTGCAACGGCGGCGAAGTATCTGAAAGCGCGGTTCCCGTCGCTGAAAATCGGCGGCCCCGCGGTCTGCGGCTACAATGAAAAATGGCTCGACGCATTCTTTGAAAAGATGAGAGAAGAAAATGTGCCGATGGACTTCTATTCGTGGCACTGCTACGGGTCGAAGGTAAGCGATTTCACGTCCGACGCGCGCCGACACCGCGCCATGCTCGACCGCCACGGCTACACGGACACCGAGAGCATATTGAACGAGTGGAACTATGTCTGTGGCTGGGGTGGCGACGGCTGGAAGCGCAGCCTTGAAACCGAGGCTTCGCTGAAGGGCGCCGCGTTTATCGCCGCCGTTATGAGCGCCTGCCAGCGTGAAAAAACCGATATGCTCATGTACTATGACGCGCGGGTAAATTCGAGCATGAACGGGCTGTTCAAGCGCGGCACGCTGGACAGATTAAAGGGCTATTACTCCGTTAAGGCATGGGGCGAGCTGCTCTCGCTTCGGGATGAATGCGCCCTGAGCTGCGATGTGCCGGATATCTATTCCGCCGCCGCGACGGACGGGGAGACTCAGATGCTGCTCGTCACATATTATACCGACGACGCCGCGCCTCTGCCGCGCACATTCAAGGTCGAAACGGGCGAAGACAGGCTCTATACTATTTATACGCTCGATGAGGAGCACGACATGGAGCCGTTTGAGACGATAGCCTCGAACAACGGCGAGTTCACTCTGACAATGCGCCCGAATACGGTGGTTGTGATAAAATAAAAATTGATATAAAAATAATGCCGTCTGCGTGAAAATGCGGGCGGCATGTTTTATCCCCCACAAAATTCTCTGAAAAATACCAAATTTTGAATTTTCCTATTGCTTTAAAGGACGCTTTGTGATATTATAAAAATATAGGATTGTGTAGGAGAGTGGGCTAATAAGAAATAACGGAGGTATTATACGAAAAACTTTTTAGCATGCGAAACATGAGATAGTAATATTTAAAAGAAAAGGAGAACTGTAATGCAGAAAGTACTAAAAAAAATTGTTTCGATTTTGTTCACTCTCGTTTTAATTTCCTCGATAGGGATAGTTTCATCGTTTGCTTATCAGGTACCGCAGAATTCAGAAACGGCAGTATTAAAGGGCAATGAACACTATTCTTGCTCTGGTAAGGTTATAGGTACATTTAAATTGTTCGGAGCAAAAACTAAAAGGGAATCGAACCGAGCAATGACAGCCTGTTCTATGTATTTTAATGCCTCCTCAAAGTCGTTTAAATATGATAAGAAAATAAAGGTGGGCATTGGCAAGGATTTCGATAGAGAGGAAACACAACATTTCAGTCAGGCGGTTACATGGCAGCTTTATCTTAAACCTTATGGAGCTTGGAATTCAGGAGCTCAGGGTGAAGGATACATCTGCTACAAATAAATGAATAGAGGAGCTACCCGCAGTATAGCGGGTAGCTCGATTGAATCCTAAAAAATAGGAGGTGTAACCTTGCCCGACAAGAAGCTGATTTTTCAGGTCAGGACGATATTTCTCCGCTCAAAAGAAATGATAGTCGTTCTGTCACTGTTTATGTTTTCGATTGTGGCTGCCATGATATGGTTGATGGCTGGAAATGTCAGCGCTCTCTATGATGATGCGGCTCTCGGTGCGCTAGATGTGCCGTTGAAGTTTTCTCTCGCTTCGTTCGTCGTTTTTTCGTTTCTGTCCTTTGAAATGAGTCACAAACTCCGCCGATATAAACTCGACGAGTGCATGGACACCGTGACTCACGCGAAAAGAAAGATATTTTTAGCGCAGGGGATAGTTTTTGCAGTCGTTATTTTTGCTTTTTTTATTGTGTTTAATATATGGTGGTTGATATCATTTATAAAATACAGAAATTTTAACTGTTGGCATGGCAAGTTTATCATTCAGACCGTTCTGAATATGCTGCTGAGCCATTTTTTTCTTCCATGCTGCGCTGCGGCTATGGGTATGTCGGCATCGCTGCTTTTTCACAGAATAAACGGCTGTCTCGGACTTGTGCTCTTCACGCTGCTCGGTTCGCCGCTTTCGAATTATCTCGGCGAGATGTTCTATTCTTTCAGCCGTGATGTCAGCATAAATATCTTTCCGTTTTTGCGGCTGTTTGATGTGTTCCCACCGTCGCTCAACTATGCGCCGATCTTTGCTTTCGGACAATCTGTCCTGCCTTATCGGTGGCTGACGGTGCTTTTTTGGTTTATGCTCTCGCTTTTTGTGATAAGTCTGAAAACCGGGGAGAGAAACAGACGTTTTCGGGCGGCTCCGGCCGTTTTTGCCTTGTTCGCGTTTGCTTTTCTCGTTGTGTCGCAGATCCCCGCTTCGCGAGTTGCCGTGGGGAGAGACGACCCTCAATATTCTATGGAATGTGCGGATGAGGATTACTATGACGAAGCATACGGATTTTATTCCGACGATTATGATGCGGACGGCACGAACAAAGAGTGGGCGCGTTTTGAAAAAGAGTTTGATGTGATCGATTACGATCTGGAAATAAAGGTCGGCAATAATCTGCACGTCAGGGCGGTGATAACCGTTGACAAGCCCAATCTTGAAAAGTATGATTTCACACTATATCACGGATATAAAATAAGCTCAGTTCGGGACGGCGGCGGAAACAAGCTTCGCTTTGAACAGAACGGAGATTATTTCACTGTTTTAAATCCGGGGAGAAAGAACCTTGACAAGATAGTGCTTAAATACAGCGGCTTTTCAACGCAATATTATTCCAATCTTCAGGGCTTATTCCTGCCGGGATATTTCCCGTATTATCCGCACAGCGGTTCGCTGCCGGTATATAATATGAAGCAAAGGGAAGTATACCGATTTGTACTTGATGAGCCGATTCGCTTCAAGGTGAAAGTGAACAGCAATCAAACAGTGTATTGCGGACTTGAACAGACAGGAAAGAATGAGTTTGAGGGAAAAACGACAGGATTGACGCTCGTTTCCGGGCTGTATGACTGTTATGAGAAGGACGGGGTGAGAATGGTCTATCCGTATCTTCATTACTACATGGGTCAGAAAAAGATGCTCGATAATTTTGTCGACAAATATCGTGGAACTCAAACTCTGCCAAATGATATTCGGACGGTTATTTTTATTCCTCAAACAGGCAGTTCCGGTAAGTTTACCGGATATTGCCGATTTACCGAATCGCTGGTGACAGATGAAATACTTGATGTTGACTATTCTTTGGCGACGCAGGCAACTGAACCGTGGAGAATGGAGCTGTACGAGAATTATAATTACTATGTAAACGGTGATGCGCAAGCAAAGAGCTTTATGCGTGAGCTTGCGGGAAAAGACTATGCTTCATATAAAAAATTTATCGATTACATAGACCGATTCGGCGAAGAAGAAGCACTCAAGAGAATGTCCGAATATCTCAACAACCCCAATGATAAGCGCACTGCGAGCGAGTTTTACGCCGACGCAGACTGAGGAGGGATTTTTTATGCTATCACTTTATGCGGTGGACAAGAGCTTCGGCCGCAGTAAAATATTGAAATCGATAGATCTGCAGCTCGATAAAAAAACATACGGACTCCTCGGCCCCAACGGCGCGGGCAAGACAACGCTTATGCGCTGCATAACGGGACTCTATCCGCTGAGCGCGGGAAAAATCGAATTTAACGGCAGTGATATTTCAAAGGACAAAAACTTTCAGAGCCATATAGGCTATCTACCGCAGAAATTCGGTCTTTATAAGGAACTGACCGCCTTTGAAATGATGGAGATGCTCGCAGACCTCAAGGGCATCAGCCGAGAAAAAATCGGCGATGAGGCGAAAAAATATATCAAACTTGTCGGTCTTCAGGACAAGCTCGACAAAAAAGTCAAGACCCTTTCGGGCGGCATGATACGCAGGCTGGGCGTGGCTCAGGCTCTGCTCGGCGAGCCGGATATCATTATCTTCGACGAGCCGACAGCTGGGCTCGACCCGGAAGAGCGCCTGCGCTTCAAGAATATTGTTTCAAAGCTCGAGGGCGAGCGCACGATAATTATCTCCACGCACATTGTCGAGGATGTTGAAAACCTCTGCGACGAGCTGGTGATAATAAACAACGGTACCGTGGCGGCACAGGGCACATGCGCTGAAATAGAAAATGCCGCCGCGGGCAAGGTCTATGAAATCGAGGATTCAAGGCTCGGTGAGCTTTCGGAGCCGTATTTCATTCAGCGCCAGTTTGAGCGCGATTCAAAGCGGATTACCGCCGTACTCTCGGCGCAGGCTCAGCCTACTGCCGCGTCGGTGTCGCCGCGCGTTGAGGACGGATACATATGCATAACAAAAAACATATGAGCGCGGTTTTTATGGCTGTGCGTCTGTCGCTGAAAAATGTGGGTGCGGTGAGGTTTGCTCCGCTCGTGCTCTTCGATGTTCTTTATCCGATACTGCTCTGCTCCATGCGTTTCAACGGCACCGAGCCCGAGATGATAGAGGTTTATCTGCTGCAGATGTCGCAGGTGATATTTCCGTTCTTCTCCGCGTGGGATGTCATTTTTGTGCTCAGGGAGTATAACGAATCCGAGGGCAACGAAGTGCTGTTCGTCAACAAAAGGGTGAGCGCAGGCACTATTTGCGCGGTCATATTCTGCGCGATGCTCCTGAATATTTCAATTATGATGGCAGCGTCGTGCCTGCTCATTCCGGATTTCGTTTTTGAATTTATGCGGATAATCCCCGCCTGTGTGTTCTTCTTCGGAATGTGCGGCTTTATTATCAGCATTTCAAAATCTGCGGCGATAAGCATTCTCGGCGGCGTGCTGTATCTGATAGCAAACTATATATTCTGCATCAACAAAGAAGTGCCTATGTTCTATATGTCGTTCGGGCTTGTCTCGTCCGAACTGGTGCTTCAAAGCTGCCTGCCTCTGCTCGTTTTGGGTATTGCGCTTGCCGTGGCGGGAAATATCATAAGCAAGAAGAGAACGGTCTATAACTGACCGCAAAGTCAATTCAAAATGCCGTGTCCGAGAACGGGTAGACCGCTTTTCGGGCGCGGCAAAAATTTTTTGCAAATTTTTCCTTGACAGAACAGAAATATAATGCTATGCTATATACATAGAACACCGATGTATAGAAACTCTATGCTTAAAGGAGGACTTTATATGAATATCCAAAAAGAACTGTCGAAGGGCAGCAGCTCGCTGCTCGTGCTGTCCGTCCTCGGAACGGGGGATATGTACGGCTACCAGATCATCAAGGAGATCGAACAGCGCAGCGAATTTGTGTTCTCGTTCAAGGAGGGCACGCTCTACCCGATACTCCACGGTTTCGAGCAGGAGGGACTCGTGAAGTCCTATTGGCAGGACGGCGAGCGCGGCAAACGGCGAAAATATTATCACATCACCGACAGAGGGCTGAAAATGCTCAACAAATCGACCGAGGACTGGCATTCGTATTCGAGCGCAGTCGAAAAGGTGATAAGGAGCGGGTTAGCACCCTCGGCGGTCTGAGGTAGAGAAAATGGACAAAAGAATAGAAAGCTACCTCGATTCTGTGATTCCCGAAAAGCTCTCGAAGAGGCGGCAGAAACTTATCCGCGAGGAGCTGCGGGATCATATATCCGACCACATCGATTTTTATACCGAGATCGGCTACAGCGAAGATGAGAGCATCCAAAAAGCGCTGGTCGATATGGGCGACGACGGAGGTGTAACCGAGATGATAAAAAAGGATTTCGAGAAAGTCTACGGCGAAAAAATCTGGATGCCGATTTTGGCATTCGTGCTGACTGTCGGAATAGGCTCGCTGCTTTATCTTTTCGCATCGTTTCTCTTCGGCACATCATTTTCGGATGCGTGCAGCGCGCTTGTCGGGTTCGCGGCGATGCTCGGTGTGTCGCTCGTTATGTCGGCGGCATACCGAAAGGGCTTCAAAAAAACGGTGCTTGCAATGGGACTGTCCGGCGCAGTGTTCGGTTTGCCGTTTATTACTCCAGACCCGCGGCTGCCCTCTATTTATTCGGGCTTTGTTGACGCGCTCTTCTATGACGGCTGTTATATATTGGAAAAAATAATGCCGATATCATTATATCCGGCAACTGAATTTTATGACTACGATATTTTCGCGGTGCTCGGCTCAGCGGCTTTCGGAGTCGGCTTCGCAGTTGCGGCGATTGTACTCTATATATCCGCCTGAGAAAAGACGGACTGCCGAAAGAAAAAAGTAAGAAGAGCAGGGCAATAAAAATCGGCGCCGTGTGCGTCGCGGCAATAGCAGTGGCGCTGACATGCCGCGGTGCGGAAAACTTTTTCAACTCCTATATATATGTAATGAACGGATATAAGTTCGAGACTTCCGACGGAATATGCAAGCAGAGCGAAGCGGCGTTCGACTCGATAGAACTCGGAATGAGCTACGACGAAGCAAAGCTGAAGCTCCGCGTTCATGGCTATATGCCGTTTGACGAATACTGCGAAACGCAAAGCGGGGGAATGAGCAAGAGATTGAAATATTCGCTGAATGAACTCGATCTTGCCGTCACCGACGAGGGCTACACGGTGTTTGTCAATCCGAATGTGTTCTATGACTACAGCGGAATCGACGGAAGAAATTACAGCAACGGGTTTGTCTATATCAGAGCCGATTCCGACGGATGCATCGAATCAAAGGGTGTCGGAAGCGGAACGAAGCCGGGCGACGGGAGCTATAGTGTAACATTCTCGAGTGACGACAATTCGGACGGCATAACGGAGGGCATAGTCGAAAACTGCTCCGTATCTTCAAAGTTTTTCATGCTCAAAGACGGGGTTACAACAAGAAAATATGTTGTCACTCCTGGCAGACCGTACCGGATAGAGGATATGCTGTAACAAAATCAGCCCGCAGTGCCGGAGAAGCTATATAAGTCAAGAAGTCCTACCCAAAATAAAACTTGGGTAGGACTTTTTTCATCGCGAGAAGTATGAAAGCTTTTATTATAGTGAGACGCGAAGGTAGAAGTCGATTATCAAAAGTGTCTTGCCGCATTATTACACCGATTTTTTGACCCCTATCCTGACTCTGCCCTTCTTTGTCTGCGTGAACTCTTCGCCGAGAATCGCTCTGCCCTTGCCGCGCAGGACGATTTTGTCTTTGGGGGAGAGGCGGCGGTCGGCTTTCAATACCTGCTCGTCGTTTACCGTCACCGCGCCCGAGGCTATTGCCTGCGCCGCCGCCGAACGCGAGAGCGAGAATATCTCGCCCGCTACTGCGTCGAGTCGCGGCGATGCTACGGTGATGCTCGTTTCCTTTGTATTTACCTGCGGCGCACGGACTTCCTCGAGCGGGATTTGTTTAGCCTTGAGCGTAGCGCGTCCCGCGCCCGTCAGATTATCTTCGATATATTTCGCGGCGTTCGGCAGGGCTATGATGTCGCAGCCGTCGGGCTGAACGCAGATGTCTCCGACGCTCTCGCGCGTAAGACCGAGACCCATAACCGCGCCGAGATAGTCCCTGTGACCGATGTCGGAAAACCTGTCCTTCTCTACTCTCACTGCGCTCAGCGGGCAGCCGTCCGCATAGACTGTGAAAATCTCGTTCGGGTCGTCGCTGTCTATATAATCAGGGACGCTGAGCATGACAACGCGCTCCGCTCCCTCGAAGCCGCCCCAGAAGATGAATCTGCCCGCAGTCGAGCGGGCGAGAGCGGCCGCCGCTGAGAGCGAAGCGGAATCGAGAAATTTCGACACCGCCGCCGGGATATTTTCTCTTTGAGCCTTTTCGATGTTCTCCGATATATATGCTCTGAGTATGCTGCCTTCCATTTTTGCGCCCCTTTTTCGCTTTCTCGGCTCATTATACCATAAAAATCGCGCGGATAAAAGCGCCTCAAACCCCCTATGTGGAATTCTATGGACAAAATGACCAAAGATCAAATCCACTAAAAGCGAATTAAAAAAATTGTGGGAAATAGATAAAAACAGGTGCTTTTTTACCCGATTATGAAAAAAATCCTTTATTTTACACATTTTTTAGCCCCGTATGTATTGCAATTAAGCGTATAATTGTGTAAAATGTCTATAGCGCAGTTGTCAAAATGTCTAAAACGGCAGAAGTTGAAATCATTCAGAATAGGGGTAGATATTATGTCAAACAGGCTTTTCCAGGGTGTCATCCATCAGATGCGCGACGCTGTTGACAGAACAATCGGCGTTATTGATGAGACCGGCACCATAATCTCCTGCAGTGAGCTCGGCAAAATAGGCGAGGTCATCTCGAACGCTTCGCAGATTTTTGCAGAGGACGGCGACCGTATCGTTAACGGCTGCACTTACCGCTCGTTCGGCTCTCACATGCAGGCCGAGTATGCTGTTTTCATTGACGGCGAAGATGAGCTTGCAGGCAAATATGCGGATATCTGCTGCGTGGCGCTGAGCAACATCAAGCAGTGCTACGACGAGAAATTCGACAGGGGCAACTTCGTCAAGAACGTCATTCTTGACAACATACTTCCCGGCGACATCGCTATCAAGGCGCGCGAACTTCGCTTCAACAGCGACGCAGTCCGCACCGTCCTTCTGATAAGGATCACCGAGCACAACGATTCCGCGGCGTTCGACGTTATCCAGAATCTGTTCCCGGACAAGACCAAGGATTTCGTCATCAACATAAACGAAAACGAGATAGCTCTCGTCAAGGAAGTCCGCAGCAACATCGAGACCAAGGATCTCGAGAAGCTCGCGCGCTCCATTTCCGATTCTCTGACAACTGACCTTTATATCCACGCATATGTCGGCATCGGCACGACCGTCACCGGCGTCAAGGAGCTTGCCCGTTCGTTCAAGGAAGCTCAGATAGCCCTCGAGGTCGGCAAGGTGTTCGACACGGAAAAGACCATAGTCAGCTACGACAATCTCGGCATCGCAAGACTTATCTATCAGCTTCCCACGACCCTGTGCGATATGTTCATGCGCGAGGTGTTCAAGCGCGGCTCGATAGACAGCCTCGATCAGGAGACTCTGTTCACCATTCAGCGTTTCTTCGAGAACAACCTCAATGTTTCCGAGACCTCCCGCAAGCTCTTTGTCCACCGCAACACTCTTGTTTACAGACTCGAGAAGATCAAGAAGCTCACCGGCCTTGACCTGCGCGAGTTCGACGATGCTATCGTCTTCAAGGTGGCTCTTATGGTCAAGAAGTATCTCGATGCGAAGCCTGTCAAATACTGATCTGCGGCGTAATTTAAGATCGGTATAAAGTCAAGCGAGGGGGATACCGCTTTATATAGGAGTGAAAACTGTGATTGAATTCAGAGATGTTTCCAAGACCTACGAGAACGGAACACATGCTCTAAACCATGTCAATATCAAGATAAACAAGGGCGAATTCGTCTTTGTCGTCGGCGCGTCCGGCGCCGGAAAAAGCACCTTCCTCAAGCTCATGATGCGTGAGGAAGTGCCCTCGCATGGAAAAGTTATAATCAAAAATCAAGATCTGAGCACCCTTACCCGCAGCGAAATACCCTATTTTCGCCGCGGGTTGGGCATAGTATTCCAGGATTTTCGCCTGATCCCCAAGATGACCGTGTTCGACAACGTGGCGTTCGCCATGCGCGTCACCGGCTCTAAGGAGAACAAGATTCAAAAGCGCGTTCCGTTCGTGCTCGACATAGTCGGGCTGACGGACAAGATGAATTGCTATCCCACCGAGCTCTCCGGCGGCGAACAGCAGCGCGTGGCTCTTGCCCGCGCCCTTGCGAATAACGCCGATCTTATCATAGCGGACGAGCCGACGGGCAATGTTGACCCGCATATGAGCCTCGAGATAGTCGATCTGCTCATGCGCCTCAACCAGGAGGGCACGACTGTCATCATGGTTACCCATGAGCATAATCTCGTCCGTATGTATGACAAGCGCGTTATCCTGCTCGAAAACGGAACCGTTGCGGCGGACGGCAGAATGAAAAATTCCGCTCACCGCGAGCGCACGCTTGCAAAATCAAGCAGTCTCAACCGACCGGCGGACGGCTTCGCAACGAAGTATCTCGACGACGAGGAAGAAGTTCCGGAAGAAAAAGTTGCCGCAAAGGAACCCGAAAAGATCCCGGAAAAGGCGGAGGAGATAGCAAACGAGACCGCTGCGGACGATGTCTACAGGCAGGCTCTCGAGAGCATAAGAAAAGAACGCGAAAAAGAGACGACGGGATACGGAAGCGAGTATGACACAACATATTCTTCCGTCTTGGCGGATTATTCGATTTACCTCGAAGACGACGGAGAGGGGGACGAGAGCGATGAAAAATAACGGAAGCCTCGGCTACCTCACCCGCGAGGGAATGAGAAATCTCTATGTAAATCGACTGATGAGCATGGCGTCGGTCTCCGTGCTGTTCAGCTGCATGGTGATGATTGGCGTTGCGTTCATGATAATGGTCAATATAAATATGTTCATCGGCAATGTCGAGGATCAGAATGTGATAATGGTCTTTGTCGATGACAGCGCGACGAAAGCGGAGGAGGACGAGCTCGGCGCGAGCCTCAGAGGGCTTTCAAATGTCCGCGAATGCACTTTCGTCGGCAAGGACAGCGGTTTTGCCCAGCTCAAGGACGAGATGGGGGATAGCTCCGTGCTCTTCGACGGGCTCGACGAAAACCCGCTTCCTGATGCATATGAAGTTTCGCTCAAAGATACGGATAAGTTTGACGACACGGTCAAGCGCATTTCTGAACTCCCGCATGTTCTGCATATCCGCGAGAACAGGCAGCTTGCAAAGCAGCTCGCGGGGCTGAGAAACACTGTCAGCTATGTGAGCGCAGGCATGATAGCGCTGCTGCTCATAGTCTCGCTTTTCATCGTCTCCAACACAATAAGAATAACGATGGACAGCCGCAGGCTCGAAATAAATATCATGAAGAGCGTCGGCGCGACAAGGTGGTTTATCCGATGGCCGTTCATGATCGAGGGCATGATGCTCGGACTTATCTCCGGAGTGCTCGCCCTGCTTGCCGTCTGGGGCATATATGAAATTGCAGGCAGGTCGCTCGTCAAGACTCTCTCCGGCATCGGAATGTCGGGAATCGCTCCGTTCGGCAAATATGCTCTGATACTGCTCGCCGCGTTTATCGTGCTCGGAGTTCTCTCCGGCGCGCTCGGCAGTGCGGTGTCGATAACAAAATATCTCAAAGAAAAGGAGTTCGCGATAGTCGATGAAGAATAAGCGTAACACATGGTTCAGAAGAGCGGCGGCGTTTGTTCTTTGCGCGGCGCTCGTGCTGATGACCGGAATTTTCCCGACAAGGGTTCAGGCGAAGAGCCTCGAGGATCTCAAGCAGGAGTATAACGAGCTCGAAAAAGAGATTGAGGCAAACAAGAAAAAGCTTGAAAGCATAAAAAATCAGCAGACCTCGAATGCGGAGAAGATGAAGCTGCTCTCTTCTCAGGCTGAGGCGATAAGCAGCCAGCTCGATGTCATAAACTCTCAGCTCTCCGTTTTAAATGCGGACATTGCAGACTATGACAGAGAGATAGCGGCACTCGATAAAAAAATTGACGAGGCTCAGTCGAAGATAGACAAGCTCGACGAGCAGATAGACACCACGCAGGAGAAGATATCAGAACGCCTGCGCGCCACATATATGGCGGGCTCGTCCTCGTGGATAGAGATACTGCTCGAGTCGGACAGCATCTCATCGCTCTTGCTTCGCATCCAGCTGCTCGCGAGCGTCACGGAGAACGACAACAAGCTCATCTCCCAGCTCGAAAAGCAGACCGAGGAGCTCAACGCCGCCAAGGCGGAGCTCGACGAGGACAAAAAAGCTCTCGAAGAGAAGCGCTCGTCTCTGGTCGAGAAGAAATCCGAACTCGACACTAAAAATAAAGAACTCGCTTCAAAGCAGAACGCATATAACGCGAACTACCGTCAGATATCGGCTCTCATGACCTCGCTCGACAAGAGCAGCGCCGAATATCGGCAGGAGCTTCAGCGGCAGTACAGAAAGCGTGAGGCATTTGAGCGCCAGATAGACAAAATCATCAGCGGCGGCTCCCAGAGCGGCGACGTTGACGATGGATTTTATAACGACGGCGAGATGATGTGGCCGGTTCCATATAAGAACTCTTACATCTCCGCGGGCTACGGCTACTACGACCCCGAGGGTGACGGAACCTACACCATGCACCCGGCTATCGATATAGTCGTGCGCGAAAACGGTGTCAATGTCTCTTACGGCAAGAAGATAGTTGCGGCGCAGAGCGGCAAGGTGCTCGTCAGAGGCTATTCCGATGTCGGCGGCAACTATATCACCATCGACCACGGCGACGGATACAGAACATATTACGGCCACTGCTCGAAGATAGTCGCTTCAGCGGGACAGTATGTTGAAAAAGGCGAGGTCATCGCCTATATGGGCAACACCGGATATGTCACCGGACCGCATGTCCATTTCCAGGTCATGCATGTCAAGAACGGTGTCGTCACAAGGCTCAATCCTCTCGATTTTGTCACGCCTCCGAATTGATCTCAGGCAGGAAGGAACGTGAAAGCAAATGAACAAGAAAATTTCGCTCGGACTTGCGATTGCGCTCATTATTCTGAGTGCGACCGCGACCTTCGCAATAACGATGTCGGTCTCACAGCGTATGTACAACAAGCTGATAACCGACCTTCCCAAGCGCGCGCAGATGTATGATGCGGTCGAGGAGGTCGACAAGATCGTTCGCTCGAAGTACTACGGCGATATAGACGAGGCTCTGCTCGACTCGAACCTCGAAAACGGCTATATCAACGGACTCGGCGACAAGTACAGCCGCTATATGAACGCGGACGCCTACAAGCTCTATTCCTCGAAGCTTGAGGGACGCAGCGCGGGCATCGGCGTTGAGGTCGAGACTGACCCCGAGAGCGGTTATCTGCTCATAACGGAAGTCTATCCCAACTCCCCGGCGCAGACCGAGGGGCTTCAGAAGGGCGATAAGATAGTTGCCATAGGCGGCGACACGGTAACTGCCGAAAACAGCAGTGAAATGGCGGGCAGACTCAGCGGTATAAAGCTGACCTCCGTCAGCCTCACCTACAGGCGCGATGATGTCGACAAATCCGTCAATGTCGTCCTCGGTTACACAAACCAGACCGTCAGCTACGAGCTTATCGGCACGGTCGGTTATATAAAGATATCCGCGTTCTACAAGAATACATTGAACCAGCTTGAAAAGGCAGTCGACCAGCTCAAGAAAGAGGGCGCGAAGAGCCTCGTTTTCGATGTGCGTTCGACCTATGATGGAACTATTGAATACACCTGCCGCGTTATAGATTATCTTGTCCCGACGGCGACCGATGGCAACAAGGCGCTCGCAACGCTCGTTGACAAAAACGGCAACAACGTCAAGACCTACAGCTCCGACGCCAAGGATATAACGATGCCCATGGCGGTGCTTATAAACTCAGACACTGCGGGCTACGGCGAGCTGTTCGCCTGCGACCTCAAGGATTTCGGCAAGGCGTTCCTTATCGGCGAAAAGACAGCCGGCAGAGCCGATGTTCAGGAGACTTTCGAGCTCAGCGACGGCGGCGCAGTCGTGCTGACCACCTCAAAGATGCTGCCCTATATCAGCGAGAGTTTCGACGGAAAGGGCCTGACTCCGGACACCGAAATCATCCTCGCGGATTCGCTCAGAGAGAATCTCAGTACGCTCGAAAAAGAGAGAGACACCCAGCTTCAGGCTGCTATCTCCATGCTCGCGGGTAACTCGTCAGAGGGCTGAGACCGAAAATAAGAAATGCAATCTCCCTGCTTTTTGAAGGCGGGGAGATTTTGTTTTGAAAGGCAAAATAATGATGCCAATATGTCAAAATATCCGCGCCGGATTTTCGGCAGTATTATGTCCTTTTGGGCTTTATGATACAATATTTTGGGCAGATTAACGAAACTTTTCCTGTATCTGTAAAATTTTATCAAATTGCTTGCATATGAGGACAAAAACGGCTAAAATATATGAGGTATATAACCAATAACCAATTATACTAACAACGGAGGAATTCAAATGTCAGTTAAAGTTGCTATTAACGGCTTTGGCCGTATCGGTCGTCTTGCATTCCGTCAGATGTTCGGCGCAGAGGGCTACGAGGTTGTTGCTATCAACGATCTTACCAGCCCCGAGATGCTTGCAAACCTTCTCAAGTACGATACCGCTCAGGGCGGCTATTGCGGAAGAATAGGCGAGAATCTTCACACCGTAGACTTCAAGGCTGCTGAGTATGAAGAGGACGGCAAGACTGTCAAGGTTCCCGGCGCTATCATAGTTGACGGTAAGGAGATCACCATCTATGCTATGCCCAACGCGAAGGATCTTCCCTGGGGCGAGCTTGACGTTGATGTTGTTCTTGAGTGCACCGGCTTCTACTGCTCCAAGGCTAAGAGCCAGGCTCACATCGATGCAGGCGCTAAGAAGGTCGTTATCTCTGCTCCCGCAGGCAATGACCTCAAGACCATCGTCTTCAGCGTCAACGAGGGCACCCTCAATGCCGACGACACCATCATCAGTGCAGCTTCCTGCACCACCAACTGCCTTGCTCCCATGGCTAAGGCTCTTAACGATTACGCTCCCATCCAGAGCGGTATCATGTCCACCATCCACGCTTACACCGGCGATCAGATGATCCTCGACGGTCCCCACAGAAAGGGCGACAAGAGACGTGCCCGTGCAGGCGCTGCCAACATCGTTCCCAACTCGACCGGCGCTGCTAAGGCTATCGGTCTTGTTATCCCCGAGCTCAACGGCAAGCTTATCGGCTCCGCTCAGAGAGTTCCCGTGCCGACCGGCTCCACCACTATCCTTACCGCTGTTGTCAAGGGCAGCGATGTGACTAAGGAAGGCATCAACGCTGCTATGAAGGCTGCTGCTTCCGCTTCCTTCGGCTACAATGAGGATCCGATCGTTTCCTCCGATGTTATCGGCATGAGATTCGGCTCTCTCTTCGATGCAACTCAGACCATGGTTGCTAAGATTGCCGACGATCTGTATGAGGTTCAGGTTGTTTCGTGGTACGACAACGAGAACTCCTACACCAGCCAGATGGTCAGAACCATCAAGTATTTCGCAGAGCTCAGCAAGTAATCAGCTAAGTTCAGTGCCCCGCACGAAAGTGCGGGGCATTTTTTATATTGTTATCTTCGACGAATTCTTGACATAGGCTCCCCTGTATGGGCCGGATACGCGAAGCGTAGACTGAGTGGCTATTGCCTCGAATTTTAAATGACATACAATCCGCGCCATACAAAACATAAAAATCCTCCGTACACCAAAATGTACGGAGGATAATTTTTTTATATCGCGAGGAACGCTTTGGCGAGCGCGAAGTAGATGAGCAGGGTGACCATATCGACTATCGTCGTTATCATCGGTCCTGCCATGAGCGCGGGGTCGAGTTTTATCATCTTTGCGATTATCGGCAGGGTGCATCCGATTATCTTTGCCACTATAACAGCGCAGACCATTGCAGCCGAAACGACAAGATAAACAGGCATCCCGCCGGAGGAGAAGAGCATCATCCTGCCGATGTTGACTGCTGCGAGGGTCAGTCCGCAGATGAGCGCGACTCTTATCTCTTTGAACACTATCTTCAGATAGTCCTTCGGGTGGATCTCGCCGAGTGCAAGACCGCGGATTATCAGCGTCGAAACCTGATTGCCGGCGTTTCCGCCTGTGTCCATGAGCATCGGTATGCAGGCGGTGAGTCCCGCGACTGCTGCGAGCATATTCTCGTAGTTTTCGATTATCTTGCCTGTAAAAGTCGCCGAGACCATGAGCACCAGAAGCCAAAGGATTCTGTTCTTTGCGAGCTTGAAAACGCCCGTCTTGAGGTAGTTGTCGTCCGAGGGATGAAGCATTGCCATCTTCTCGAAGTCCTCGGTGTTCTCGTCCTCGATGACGTCGACGATGTCGTCTATCGTGATTATGCCGACGAGCCTCGCCTCGTTGTCAACAACGGGGACGGAGAGCAGGTCGTATTTTCTCGCTATGTCTGCGACTTTCTCCTGGTCGTCGAGCGTGTTGACGCAGATGAGCTGGGAGTCGGTGTCCATTATGTCGCGGATAAGCTCGTTGTCTTTTGCCATCAGCAGCGTGTGCAGGGCGACCGTGCCGATAAGATGGCGCTTGTCGTCGATGCAGAAGCAGGTGTAGACCGTCTCTTTGTCGACGGCGGTCGAGCGGATGTGTTCGATTGCCTGACCGACTGTGAAAAAGTCATGCAGCTCGACCATCTCAATGGTCATTATCGAACCTGCGCTGTTTTCGGGATATTTCAAAAATCTGTTTATCAGGCACCTCGTCTCGCTGTCTGCCTTTGCGAGCACGCGGCGCACGACGTTTGCCGGGACTTCTTCGAGGAAGTCGACGGTGTCGTCAAGGAACATGTCGTCGAGCAGGTTCTCAAGCTCTGTATCTGTTATAAGATTCAGCAGCTGCGCCTGAGAATCAGGCTCAAGATAAGAAAAAACGTCCGCTGATATGTCTTTGGGGAGGATGCGGAATATCCGCAGAAGCTCGTCTTCCGGGAGCGATTCCATCGCCTGCGCTATATCAACGACGTTCATGTCGCACAGCTGTTCACGCAGATCGGCAAGTTTGCCCTCCGCCAACAGTGCGCTGATATTTTCCAGGATATCACGGCTCATATTGCACCTCTTTCTCCGTGAGGCGCACGCAAAAAGAGCCGATTTTTTTATCGGTCGAACTGTTTCGGGCGTGACCCCACAGCTTTATTTTTAGTTTGCCAACTTCGCGGCTTAGGTTTGTCGCTGCCCAAAAAATTTCACCACTTTTCAAAAATTTTTGCGTCGGGAAAGCCCGACGGGAGCACTTTTCGCACTCCTACATTAGTTTATACCCCACGACCTCAAAAGTCAAGCAAAAGAGCAAAAATCTTGCGTAATCGGCGGCAATCACCGAAAACGGGGAAAATCAACCGAAAAATGCCTGAAAACAGGCGAAAACAGACTTTTTGTTTCTCTAAATATTAATAAAATATGAACTTTGTTGACGCTCCGCCGTTTTTTGCACGCCGATATGCAAAAAATCGGGGCGTTTTCGCTATGGGTGACGGGCGCTTCGGAGACCGCCGCCGAAGCGCCCGTGAATATAGATGAGGAGATGAGAGTATGAAAAAGAAAGAACCGCTTTCGCCCAAAGAGGAGAATTTCTGCCGCTTCTTTGTCGCGTCCCGCGAACCGCGCGCGTCGGCTGCGCGGGCGGGCTATTCCGTCCACCCGGAGCGAACGGCGATGAGGCTGCTCGCCGACCCGGAGATCAAAAGGCGAATAGCGAAGCTCGAAAACGAGCGCGACGCGAAGCTTGCGGAGGTCACGGAGGGCTACCGCAGACTCGCTTTCGGGAGCGTTGCGGACGCGGTGAAGCTCATTTTGTCGGACGAGCTGCCGGACGGGTCGGAAATAGAAAAGCTGGACCTGACGATGGTATCGGATATCAAACGCCCGAAAGGCGGAGGACTTGAGGTCAAATTTTTTGATCGGCTCAAGGCGCTCGACCGACTCTGCGAACTGAGCAATGCCGCTTCGGCGGGAGAAAATTCGGATTTTCTCTCTGCGCTTGACCGCAGCGCGCGTGCTCTGCGCGGGGATGATGCGGGTGAGTAAACGCAAAAACAACACTTTTGAGAGTTTCTCGGAAAAGCAGCTTCGGGTGCTCTCGTGGTGGTGCCCATCGAGCCCGGACAGGAATTTTGACGCGATAATCTGCGACGGCGCGGTGCGCAGCGGCAAGACGGTGTGTATGTCCGTCTCATTTGTTGCGTGGGCATTTTCGGCGTTTGACGATACGTCCTTCGCGCTGTGCGGCAAGGCGGTGACTTCGCTTAGAAGAAACATAATCACGCCGATTCTGCCCGTCCTGCGCCGGCTCGGCTTCGACTGCCGCGAAAAGCTGTCTCAGCATCTGGTGGAGATAGAATACTCCGGCAGGCGCAACCGATTTTATTTATTTGGGGGCAAGGACGAGGGCTCTGCGGCGCTGATTCAGGGCATGACACTCGGCGGCGTTCTGCTCGACGAGGTCGCCCTGATGCCGCGGTCGTTTGTTGAGCAGGCTCTCGCGCGGTGCTCGCTCGACGGGTCTAAACTGTGGTTCAACTGCAACCCCGATACGCCTCTGCACTGGTTCTATGAGGAGTGGATAAAAAAGAGCGAAGAGAAAAATTGTCTGTATCTCCACTTCACCATGGACGACAATCCGTCGCTCACGCCCGCGATAAAGCGCAGATACGAGAGCCTTTACAGCGGCGCGTTCTATGACCGCTTCGTGCTGGGCAAATGGGTCGCGGCGCAGGGGCTTGTCTATCCGTTCTTTTCGCGCTCGGTCCATGTCGCGGAGCCTGCGGGCATACCGTCGCGCTACTTCATCTCCTGCGATTACGGTACGGTCAACCCGTCGTCGTTCGGACTCTGGGGCGAGTACGGCGGGCGGTGGTACAGGCTGAGCGAATACTATTTCGACAGCCGCAGGGAGGGCGAGCAGCGCACCGATGAGGAGCACTACGCCGCGCTCGAACAGCTTGCGGGCGACCTCAACATAGAGGCGGTCATAGCCGAC
>OKUD01000132.1_pt1 | contig 28543 bp, 15 predicted proteins | sample 1606601 | NCBI WGS metagenome assembly OKUD01 (sample SAMEA3882517, study PRJEB24775) | human gut metagenome | biome: human-associated habitat; feature: intestine environment; material: feces | place: Netherlands | collected 2009/2010
AACCGAATTGAGAGATGTAGACCACATCGTCGGCCAATGCGAGGGCCTTCTCGCTCAATCCGGGGCCTTCTGCACCGAAGAGCAGCAGGCACCGCTTGGGGAAGGCATAGGTTTCCATCGGCACTGCGCCGGGAATAATGTCGAGGGCGATGACGCGGGCGGCTTGAAGCTCCTTGATGCGCGCATCACAAGCATCGATTTCGGCCAGCAGCTCATGAAGGTGCTTGTTGTCTCCATCCACAGCCACATCATGCGCATGGATGGCGGCGGCACCGGCCTTGGCTCGTTCATAGGCGATTTCACCGGCGATGCGATGATGCCAGCTTTCCACCAGTTCGGCGATGGAGGGGTGGTGTTCGACGTGCTGGTACAGTTCGGTCATCAACGCGCCCTTGCGATTCCACTTATGTGGACCGACAATGTGTACGCGCTTGGCCTGGAAGGCATTAGCGGTGCGGACCATGGAACCGATGTTAAAATCGTGGGTCCAGTTTTCCACCGCAACTTCGAAGTCGTGACGCCCTCGAGCGTCAAGATCGGCCTTAATGGCGGCAACGGTCCAGTAGCGGTAACGGTCCAATACGTTGCGGCGGTCTCCGTCGTTCAACAGCACCGAGTCGAAACGGCCGTCATAATTCGAAGAAGTCGGATCATCGGGACGAGGCTCACCGGGATGGGTCTCAGACCACGGCCCAAGGCCGATTTCACGGAATTCCGGTTCACCTGAAGCTTTGGCAGCCAAAGAAATCTGGTTGGGTGCGTGCAATCTTTCTCCTCGATAACGCTATTCACCGGTTCCTCTTAGTCAGCTTCGCTGCTCAGCCCGGCTGACTTTATGTAAGGGAAGTCAAAGGTGGATTTACCGCAGTTCGGATTCGTCGAAGACCTGGATGAAGGGAAGCGTTTGCTCGTCGCCGGTGGAGGGGTTGACCACATTGATGTCTTTGGCACCGCCACCGACCAGCGAGGCGATGGCCACGACCTTGGCACCCAGCTGCTCCACTATGCCAAAGTCGAGGCTCAGCTCATTGCCGTTGCGCAGGGTGACCAACGACGAGGTCTGCACATACGATTTCTCAGACAGCCAGGAGTCGATCAGCACCACGCGTTTGCCGGCAATCGACGGACCCTTGATGGACGGATAGACGAAGTCCATGACGAAACCGTCCAAATCCTCACCACGGGAGGCGGCGGCCTGGATCATGGCGGAGACCAGCGGCACGGCCGCGGCGGTCAATGCGCCGACCGCGTCGAAATCGTCGACGGAATAGCCGGCTTCCTCCAACGTGTCGAGCAGGATATGGCCGACGATGGAGGCTCCACGATGGTCAAACAGCACAGAGGAGAGTTCCGAGAAAGGCTTGTCCTTCATTTCGGCCTGCAGCAGCGTCTTGAGCTGGTCGCGAGGTTCGAGCATGGCGAAATCGACGGTGGATTCCGTCGAAGCGGAAACAGACTGGCCCGCAGCGGAATCATGCGTCGGAACCGGTGTCGTCTTGCGGAAAGTGTTCTCTTCGGTCATGGTTCCAGCCTATCCTTTCGGCTCGTCATTCACCGTGCGGTATGGGTGATTTATGAGCGATAAACATGGTCATTCGGCGTTGGTCTCGGGAGCGGACAACTCGCGGATATCCCCTTTTTCGGGCGCGATCATGTCGACGGTGCCGATGACCTTGCTTTGGTCGACGCGTTGCAGTTTGCGCGCGGTGACCAGCACGCGCGATTCGAGCGACGCGGCGAACGAGTTGTATGCGCCGACCGTTTTGGTGATGGCGGAACCCAGTTTGGTGGCCCGCTCCCCCAATACTGCAAACCGTTCGTACAGCTCTCGGGACAGGTCGAACAGCATTTTCGCGTCATCGGTCAGGCTTTGCTGCTGCCATGCGTATGCCACGGATTTGAGCACCGCCCATAGGGTGATCGGCGAGGTCAGCGCGACTTTCTGCGCGAATGCGTCGTCCATCAGTGTCGGGTCGGTTTCCAATGCGGCCTGCAGCAACGATTCGTTGGGGATGAACGCGATCACGAAATCCGGCGCGTCGCTGAACGCGTTCCAGTAGGCTTTGTCTCCCAGGGTCTTCACATGGTCTCGTACCGCTTTGGCATGGGAATGCAGCAGCTCGTTCTTGCGGGCCAGTCCCTCCGGTGAGGCGGTGTCTGGAATCTCGCATGCGCGCTGGTAGTCGGCGTATGGCGCTTTCGCGTCGATCGGAATGGTTTTGCCGCCCGGCATGTGGATGATCATATCCGGCCGTTGCGTATGTCCATCGGCGTCGGTGACCACAACTTGGGTGTCGAAATCGACATGTTCCAGCAATCCGGCGGACTCGACAATGTTCTTGAGCTGGGCCTCGCCCCACGCGCCACGCACCTTGTTGTTGCGCAATGCCGATGATAGGGCGCTCGTCTCGCGATCCAATCGCGCCTGCTGTTCGCCAAGACCTTTGAGCTGTTCGCCGAGCGCGCCCATCTCATGCTTGCGGCCCTCTTCGATTTGCGCGACCTTCGTCTGCAGGGCGTCGAGGTTCTTCTGCACCGGAGCCAGTGCGGAGAGCACCTTGCTTTGCTCCTGCAGTTTCCGTTCGCTTTCGGCTTGACGACGGTTCGCTTCTTCGGCGGCACGCTGCCGTTCACGTTCCACGCGCATTTCCTCGGCACGCTGGGCCTGTGCCAATTGCGATTTGAGATACGTCAGCTGCTGGCTGACTCCTTCCGCCTGCGTACGGTATTGCACAACAGCCGCGTTGAGATTGCTGATGTCCTGTTTGTCCGCCTCGATCTGCGCCTTCGCCTCGTTCAGGTCGGATTCCTTCGCGCCACGGGCCATATCCTGCCCTTTGGCACGGCCCGCGAAGAAGCCCGCAGCCGCTCCAAGCGCGGCCACGATCACCAGCAATATCACTACAAACACAGGATTGTCGAACATACGTTCGATGGTATCACGTCATCAGGAACACATCAATCCACGCATCCACATTCATTCGCAAGACCGACCGCATGCCACACAACCGTGCACTATGCTGAAATCAGCCGAACGCGAAATGCATCAGCCCAACACGAAGGGACATTATGGGATTCGATCTGTTTTTGGCGGCCGTGTCGATTGTGGCCGCATCCATCGCCACCTGGGCGTTGTTGCGGCTGTTTCCAAGCTCGGACGCACGCCAGGCGATTCCGCTGCGGACGGACGGCGGATTTGCCGACCCATCCCACACAACCGACGGTGGAGTGACGATAGACGGCAAAGTGACGGCAGACGGCGAATCGACATCCGACATCGACGGACAACCCACCGACCACCTCGGCAAGCGCCTCGTCATCGCGCTTATCCTGACCATTCCAACGTTCGTCATCACATTACTGGCGCTGGCCAAAATCGCCATGCCGGGCTGGCTGACGAATCCGTGGCCGCACGCCATCGTCATCACGCCGGTCATGTTCTATTGCGCGGCGCCGATTCACCACCGCGGCCTGCCCGCATTGCAGCGGCGACATCCGAACGGCGATTCGCTGGTTTCGCTTGGCATGGCGATTGTTTACGCGTACAGCCTGCTGCTGTGCGTGGTCAGCATGTTCTTTGTCTATATCCGTCTCCATCTGCTTTCGGCCTATATCTTCGGTTTGGCGCTGATATTGCTGATTATTTCGCTGGCCATATCGGTGTACGAAATATATATATCGGTGAAGTCTTTGGAGATACATCTCAACGATATGCACGAGTAGAGGCTCTACGGGATGATGTTCCGTACGGGGAGTTCCAGTTCTCCCCAGTCAATCATGGCATTGAACAGCCTGACAGTAGAGAATGAAGGCAAGTCTTCCGGTCTGATATCTTTTTCCTGCAAGATTCCTTCTTCCAGCAAGGCTGCCCGTTTGGTCCCTTTCAGCAGGGGATGTGCCGGCGTGTACCAGTGGGTACCGTCGGAAAGGGCGATGTTGGCGATGGAGGTGTCTGTCAGCAGGCCTTGTTTCACAATCAGAATGTCGTCGCATGCGCCGCGCAGGGCAAAGAGGCAGTTCAGCGGTTCGCGTCCGGCGCTTTTGTAGGTGTAGTCGATGGTATCGGCCTGCATCAGTGCCAGCGAATGCACGTGCCGCACGGCGTAGGGGGAGTAGCTGAGGTCTTCAATACCTTTTTCACCATACACTACGCGTGCCTTGACGATGCCCGCCCCGGTGATGCCTGCTCCACAGCCGGGAGACGACAGATAATCGGACAGTTGCAGCGGTGTGCTTTCCGGCCAGAAGTGGGCGCGGGTATCGTTCAGCCTCCGGTTGTGGCGGGAAAGGTTGCAGACCCTTCCGTGGTCGATGCGTATGGTTTCAATAAATAGGCACATATATTTTCTGTATTACTTCGTTGTATTCGCTTTCCCAACGGCTTTGGGCGGTGATGCCGCCACCGGCTTTGAAATAGAGCTGTCCGTCTTCCTGCTCGATGAAGCGTATCATGACGGCGCTGTCCAGCCGTCCGTCGGTGTAGCAGCCCATGACTCCGGTGTAGAATCCCCGTTCGTAGCCTTCCGCTTCGGCAATGATTTGCATGGTACGCGGTTTGGGAGCGCCGGTAATGGAGCCGGCGGGCAGCAGGCTGAACAGAATATCGCCGAGACGCTTTGTGTAATCGCCGGGCAGCATGCCGCATATTTCGGAGCTTGTCTGCAGGATAGGCCCTTTGTTGGTCTGCAGGCGGTCTATGTAGCGGTAGGACGCTACGGTGACGTGTTCGGAAACCATGCTGAGGTCGTTGCGTATCAAGTCTACAATCGTGGCATGTTCGGCAGCTTCTTTGGCATCGTCCAGCAGGATTGATTCGGCATGGGGCAGGGTGGCGTCAATCGTGCCTTTCATCGGGAAAGATTTTATCCTGCCCTCTTCCATGCGGACGAAGATTTCGGGCGAGAAGCAGACGAACCGGTCTTTCAGCCAGAGTTTGTACAGGGCGTGTGAATGCAGGAATACATCTTTCAGCGTCAGGTTGGTGCGGAGCGGCACTTTGCATGTCAGATTGGTCAGGTAGCTGTTGCCGCCCAGCAGGTTGCGCCTTACGGTATCGAAAGAACGGCGATAGTCGGCGGGAGCGGGCGGTGTGAATTCCCAGTCTATCGTTCCGGCATACCGGGCACCGGCATCAGGTGCATTGCCTGTTCCTCTGAACTGGTAGAGGCATACGGACGCATCTATCCCGTCGAGAGGTTCTACGTACGAATGTTCCTGCATGTAGTCGATAACAAACAGGAAGGGCGTACCGTTGCGCCCGAACGTATTCATCCGGGCAATAGCTGTTTCTTTATCCAGTGCTTTCATTGTCTTAAATCATTGTAGCTATGATTTGAATGGACAGTATGAGGAATACCATTGCAATGGGGTAGACCGTTGCGTATGCCACGCTCGGAATATTACTGTCGGTCATGGAATCGGCGGCCGCCAGACCGGGGGTACTTGTCATGCCGCCGGTAATGGTTCCCAAGAGGTCGAGAATACTGATTTTAAACACCATCCTGCCCACAATCACGGCTATCAGCATGGGAACCAGGGTAATGGCTGCGCCTACTCCGAACAGCAGCCAGCCGCTTTCCTGGAAGGTGGCAACCAGGTTCTTTCCTGCCGACGTACCTACTTCGGCGAGGAACAGCAGCAGTCCCAACTGTCGCAGCAGTTGGTTGGCAGGACCCGACATCGACCAGATGACAGGACCTGTCTTGCCTATTGCGCTGAGGAACAGGGCCACTATCAGGATACCGCCTGTCAGCCCCGGTGAGAACGACAAACCGCCGGGAAAGGATATATTCAGTTTGCCGAACAGCACTCCGAGCACAATACCCATTGCAATCGGGAAGAAATCGGTATCGGACAGTTTCTTGGCATTATTGCCCAAGAGGCGCGCCAGTCCTTTCAGTCCTTCCTTTTCGCCTACCACCGTCAGCTTGTCGCCGAATTTCAGCGCGAGGTCGGGCGAGGGGGCAAGGTCTATTCCGCTTCGGCGGACACGCGTTACGGTACAGCCGAAGTTCTTCATCAGGTTCAGGTCGCCCAGTTGCTTGTTTATCATATCCTTTTTGGTCAGCAGCAGGGATTCTATCTCTTGGGTGTGGCTGAGCGGGAGTTCCCCTTCCTCGCGTTCGCCCACCAGGGTGGCAAGCTGGTTCAGGGCTTTGTCACTGCCCACTGCCTGTATGTAGTCGTTTTCACGGAGTACGGTGTGTGCGGTGGGGATGGAGATTTGCTCGTCGTGCTTGTGGCGGGAGATTACAGCACCGGTTATGGCACGGGCATTGATTTGCATCAGGCTGCGTCCGAAAACTACGGGGTTCGTGACACGGTAGATGCAGGTGAGCAATTCGGGAAACTGTCCGCGGCGCTCTGTCTCCAGGCGGCGGGCTTCCCGGTCGAGGTCGATGTGCATGATGCGGGGCAGCAGTTTCACGAACAGGATAACGCCGATTACTCCGAACGGATAGGCGATACCGTAGGCAATGGATGCCAGCGGCGAGTGGGTGCTGTCAATGGCAACGGCAAGTCCCGGCGTACTGGTAAGCGCTCCGGCTATGAGTCCCACCACGCTCGGCGTGTCGATGTCGAAGGCATATTTCAGTCCCGTTGCCGTAAGGGCGGCGGAGCAGATAATGAGCAGGGTGATGATGATGAGGGTCTTCCCTTTGCTCCGGAAAGAGTCGAAGAAGCCGGGTCCCGCCTGTATGCCGATGGTGAAGATGAACAGTACGAGTCCGAAGTTACCCAGCTCCTTGGGGATGATGACGCCGAAATGCCCGAATAGCAGGGCGATGAAAATAACGGCGGATACGTCGAGTGACAATCCTTTGATTTTAATCCTTCCCAACATGAAGCCGAGGGCTACGATGAGGAACAGGGCGAAATAAGAGGAATTGAGCAAGTCTGTGAACATAGGCTTTGATGAATTAGGTCTTTTCTTGGGAACAAAGGTAATGGAAAAAAGTTAGATAGGGAAGGCTATTTTCCTTTTCGGTTTTATTGCTTACCTTTGCAGGTTTTAAAAGAATGAAGAAAAACGTTTTATGGAAATTGATTTAACTACCCCCGCTTTGCTGTTTTCGGCAATATCTTTGATAATGTTGGCATATACCAACCGTTTTCTGTCCTATGCCGGTCTTGTACGTGCTTTGAAAGAGCAACATCAGAAGAGTCATTCGTCGGTGACGGCCGCACAGATTGCCAATCTTCGGCAACGGCTTTACCTGACGCGGGCTATGCAGGTAACCGGCATAGCAAGCCTGCTGCTGTGTGTGGTCAGCATGTTCTTTATCTATATCCGGCTTCATCTGGTATCGGTCTATATCTTCGGCCTGGCATTGGTGCTGCTGATTATCTCGCTGGCAATTTCGGTGTATGAGATTTATATCTCGGTGAAGGCATTGGAGATACATCTGAATGATATGGACGATTGAAAAGGAGCTGCCGGAAGCCCCGACATATTGTTATACAAAAAAGAGGGTGTGTCAAAACTAACATTCGCTTGCTATTTGTTTCTTTTTAGGCACGGATTACACGGAAAACACAGATTTTCTTTGTTCTTTTTCCGTGAAATCCGCGAAATCCGTGCCTAAAAGAAATCATCATTTGTCCAGCTCTTTCAGCAATTCTTCTACGGCAACTTTCAGTTGGGTATCTTCACCCTTTACGATGGTTTCGGGCGAGTTGGCCACTTTGATGTCCGGTTCCAGTTGGCTGTTCTCCAGGTAGCTGCCGTCGGGCAGGCGGTAACCCACTACGGGGATGCCGAATACGAGCGACGGGTCTTGCAGACGCTCCCAGGATACGCTTGTCATGGTTCCCGGAACGGGCATACCCACCAGTTTGCCGATATTCCGGTGGCGGTACACCCACGGTGTGCCGTGTGCATTGGAATAGTTGGCTTCGCAGGTCACCATAATGGAAGGCTTGTTCCAGCGGCGGCTGGGCATGTCGCAGGCTTCGCGGCCGCGAACCACTTGCGTGAAGTATTTCTGGCCGCTGAACAGAATTTCGATGTCCTCGTGCAGGCGTCCGCCGCCATTGAAGCGGGTGTCGATGACGATGCCCTCGCGGTTGTTGTATTTGCCCAAAATGTCCGAGTAGACGGAACGGAAACTGTCATCGCCCATTGATTCGATATGAACATATCCCAGCCGTCCGCCGGACCATCTGTCCACATCTGCCGCACGTTGTTTCACCCAGCGGGTATAGAGCAGGGTATTCAGCGCGCTGCCGCTTATCGGAATTACCACCTCTTCCCAGCGTTCTTTGGTTTGCGGGTTGTAGAGTGAGACGAGGGTTTTCTTTTTGGCTTTATCATTCAATAATGTGTAGTAATCCATTTCAGGGGTAATCTCTGTGCCGTCAATCTTTTCAATGATGATGCCTGCCTTTGCTTTGGTTGAGGCGTTATCGAACGGACCTTTCTCTATGACTTCGGCAATGCGCATCCCTTTGTCCCGGTAATTCCAGTCGAAAAGCAGTCCCAGGCTGGCAGTCGGTTCGCTTTGTCCGGAAGCGTAGTAACGGCCGCCGGTGTGCGACACGTTCAGCTCGCCCAGCCATTCGCTCAACAGTTCGGCAAAGTCGTAGTTATTGTCTATATGAGGCAGGAACTTGCGGTAGGCGGCGCTCATGGCATCCCAGTCTACACCGTGCATGTCGGTGTTGTAGAAACGCTTCTTCTGCTGTTTGTACACGTGGTTGAACATATATTCGCGTTCCGCCGCCAAATCCATTTTGGCTTGTGCCCGGTAAGTGACAGGCTTCAGCTCATCCGATGCCATATTCATCTTCTGCATGGTTTTGCCGCCCAGCAGGAAAAGGTTCTTGCCGTCTTTGTCCATTTCCATGGAAGCCCAGCCGGCATCCATTTTGTGAAGCAGCCGGGTATCTTTCTTGCGGAGATCCATTTTCCAAAGGTCGTAACCGCCTTCAAAGGCGGCAAAGTAATAAAGGGTCTCACCGTCTTTGGAGATGATGACGCTGCCCATGTCCGAGGAATTCGGGGTGAGACGTACCATGCGGTCTTCCATGTTTTTCAGTTCTACGGTGATGTCCTTTACCTGAGCCTTGTCATCGTCCGCGGCTTTTTCTTGTCCTGCATCTTTCTTGCTGCCTTTCTTACCTTTGGCAGTGTCCTTGCCTTGCGCTTTTTTCTGTTCGGCTTCCAGCTCCTTGCGCAGTTCGTAGTCTTCCTTGCTCAGGCAGTATTTGTCGTAGGCGTCCTGATTGAGGAAAACGAGCATGGCATCGTCCTGCGAACCCCATGAGGCATGAGCGCGCATGCCGTAACGCTCCGTCTTGAAGAGAATGGCATTGCCGTCGAGGGCAAAACGGGGCGAACCGCTCATGTAGCCGCTGTTGGTCAGGTTGATGATGGGGCTGTTGCCCTGTGCGCTGACAAGACCTATATCGGAATACGGGTCGTGCCTGTTGCCGATGAATTCGAGGGTGAACCATTTTCCGTCCGGCGACCAGGCATAGTCGAACCCGCCGTCTGTGCTGTACCAGGTGGAGCCATCGGTAATCTGGCGCACTTTCTTCGTATCAAGGTTCACCACCATGAGGCGGGTACGGTCTTCTATGAATGCCAGCTCTTTACCGTCGGGCGAGAATTGCGGGAAAGTACGCTCAACGGTGGCTGACGGCAACAATGCCTCTTCTTCTACAATGGTGGCGTTCGGGAAGTTGGGGTCTTCCTTGCGGACTATTTTGGCAAGATACAACTGCCAGTTGCCGTTGCGCTCACTGGCATAAGCCAGCGTGCGGTTGTCGGGTGCGAAAGACAGGCCGCTTTCACCGGCAGGGGTGTGGGTTATCTGTTTGGTTGTGGCATAGTCTGCCGAAGTGACGAACACTTCGCCACGGGCGATGAATGCCACTTGCTTGCCGTCCGGCGAAACGGTTGCCGAGGTGGCTCCGTTGGTAAAGGTCAGGCGGGCTGTATCGGGCCGGTCGTCGCGGATAATCTCTATTTGTACTTTTTGCGGGGCGGCGCCATCCTGCTGGGTATATATTTCGCCGTCGTAACCATAGCACAATGTTCCGTTGCCGCTTATGGAGAGGAAGCGTACGGGATGGGTCTTGAAACTGCTTACCGCTTTTACCGCTTCGGGGTGTGCCGGCTGCAGGGAGTACACATTGAACGAACCGCCGTTGCGCTCGCTCAGGAAGTACAAGGTCTGTCCGTCCGGCGAGAGGACGGGGTTGCGGTCTTCGCCCGCGTGGCGGGTGAGGTTGGTGTGCTTCTCTGTACGGCAGTCGTACATCCATATGTCGCGTGTAATGGAAGAGGTGTGGTGCTTTCGCCACTGGTCTTCAAATCCTTTTTGGTCTTGGTAGAAAAACATGTCGCCCGTTTTGTCGAAGCAGAGGGCTTCGGCGGGAGTGCCCAATACCTGTTCGGTGCGTCCGCCGGTTGCGGGGACTTTATAAAGCTCGGTCATGGCAGGACTGGGGAAGAGCGCACTTCCGGCCGGGTCCTGTATGGCGGCGGAGAAAAGGATGTACTTGCCGTCGGGCGTGAATGCGGAAGGGATTTCTCCTGCCGAGTTGGTGGTCAGGCGTTGTGCCGCACCGCCATCGGACGGCATTACGAATACGTCGAAATTTCCTTGCCTGTCGCTGGCAAACGCTATCTGTTTGCCGTCCGGCGACCATACGGGAGACGATTCGTAAGACTCCTGCGTGGTGAGCTGCGTGGCCGTACCGCCTTTTGCGGAAACTTTATAGATGTCTCCCTTGTAACAGAAAACGATTTCCGTGCCGTCGGGTGAAATCTGTATGTCGCGCATCCAGAGAGGAGTTGCGGCATAAGTGGTGAGGGTAGTGAAACCCAGTGTGAGATAAGCAAAAATTTTCTTCATATCGGATAGGATTCTATTAATATTCTTGGGGGGATTGAAGCCTTTTTTCGGTGAGACAGTCTTTCGCGGCTATTTGATACCTCTTGCTTTGTAGATTATCTCTTTGGCATTGTTGATGTCCTGGAGTTTCTCTTCGGCGGCGCGTTTGATGTCTTCTCCCAATGTGGCTACCCGGTCGGGGTGGTGCTTCAGTACCAGTTTGCGATAGGCGGCACGCACCTCCTCATCGGTGGCTGTAGGAAGAATTTCCAGAACTTTGTAGGCAGCTTCCAGGGAGTTGCCGCCCAGATTGAGCATGGATTCCACTTCTTTTTCGGACAGTCCCATATAGGTTGCCACTTCTTTCAGCGCTTCTATCTCTTCGCGGCAGACGTTGTTGTCGCTCCGGGCTATGTTGGCAAGGAATCCCAGCAGTTGCAGGCGTTCCTCGTATGTGAGGTTGGCGGCTATCTGCCGGCCGCAATCACGGATGGTCTGTCTGAATGCGAGAGGATTCTGCATGTCCATTCGCTTGCGTTGCTCGAAGAGGTTGAGCAATATCCGTTCGCCTTCGCCTACTGCCGCAATGCCGAAGTTGGTCCGTAGGAAATTGCGGACATATTCCATTTCACTGTGCATGATGCGTCCGTCTGCCCGTATGATGTACGAGGCCATTACCAGCATCGAAAAAAGAAAACTGTTCCGTTGCCCGGCAAAGACATCTTCCTCAGTCTGCCCGTTGCCATAGTCTGTCGTATAACTTGCAGTATTGCCACCGAGCTCTATCAGCGACCCGAGTGCATATCCTGCCAATGCGCCGAGCGGTCCGCCTGCCATGAAGCCGATGATACCGCCAATCCATTTTCCTGCTCCCATAATTTTGTTCTTTTATCTGCAAAAATAGCAATTCTTATCCGAATAAGAGAAAGGGGTTAAAAAGAAAAACGGTCGTCACTCGTCACTTTTAGTCTCTATCCCTTTGTGGAAGAGCGATACAGACGTGGTGACACGGACAATGACAGGTGACGACCAAATTCGGTCGTCACGGGAAAAGGCTCTTTTTATCCGTCTTTCAGTTCTTAATCATCCTATAATCAGCGTATTATTCTTTAAAACAAGATTTCCTGCATTTGGGGAGATTTTGTTCATATCAGGGGCTAAAAAAGGTTAAACCGTGACTTTTCATCCCGAATGCGTAAGATAAATGTGATTTTGCCTTGTTGTTTTTCCGCTATCGCATCTTGTATAATGTTGCAATAGCATGTAGTATTCCTCGTTTTCCAATTGCGGGCTGTAGAGCCCGCAGCTGCAAACCCTGCGGTTCGCAGTTGGCAACCGCAGGGCCCGCAACTGGAAAACGGGGTTTTTATTGTGGTACGGCTACATTTATCATGCTGCTTTTCAACAAAAAAGAATAAGGAAAGCGCTGTTTTTGTGTGGGAAAAACGGGTTAGGCTTAGGCAAAAGAAAATGGAAGAAGCGGGGATTTTTTACGTTGAGCTGTTGTTGTAGATTTATTTTAGGAAAGAAATGAAAAAGGAGTTAAGCAGAAACTTAACTCCTTCATTTTCACCAGTCGGGGTGACTGGATTCGAACCAGCGACCACACGCCCCCCAGACGCGTACTCTAACCGGGCTGAGCTACACCCCGAATTGCGGATGCAAAGGTAAGGCTTTATTTTAAATTAGCAAATTATTTCATATGCTTTTTTCTGCTTTTTTAGAATAAGCTGTCGCTGTAATATCTTTAATAATGCCTTTTAGCCCATTGTTTCGCAATAGAAGTCGAACATATCATATACCTCATCTTGAGTGGCACTTTGGTTGATATGGATATCACCTATTTCACCGAGTAGGGTGAAGTTGACATTGCCCAGTGAGGAATTTTTCTTATCATGTTTCATAAACTCGTACAGACGGTCATAATCCTTACAGCTGAATGCCAGTTTCCCGTAATGTTCCTTGATGAACTGTATGGTAGGGCGTAACTTGTCTTTTGGGAAACCTACCTTGAGATGTGAATAATATAGTTCGCACACCATTCCCCATGCTACGGCATATCCATGCAATACAGGATTTCCTGTTTCCAGAGCAAAACTTTCGAATGCATGACCTACGGTATGTCCGAAGTTTAAGGCCTTGCGGATATTTTTCTCAAAAGGATCCTGTTCTACCACTTTTTCTTTTACCTCGATGGAAGTAGCGACAAGTTGTTGCAGATGCTTGTAGTCTACGTGCTCCATATCGAATTTGATAAGCTCGCTCCAGTGCTCCGTGTTGCTGATAAGTCCGTGCTTCAGCATTTCCGCATATCCCGACAAGATATTGGGATAATCGAGTGATTTAAGAAATTCACAGTCTATCAGAACATAATTGGCTGGTGCGAACACTCCAATTTCATTTTTCAGCCCATTGAAGTTGATGCCTGTCTTTCCTCCTACAGAAGCATCTACCATGGCCAGTAATGTAGTAGGAATGTTAACCATGTCGATACCTCGTTTGAAAGTAGCAGCAGCAAAACCACCCAGGTCGGTTATCATACCTCCGCCCAGATTGATCATCAGTGAGTGGCGTGTACCTCCCTTGTTGCTAAGCTGGCTCCATACGTAGGCAAGAGTTTCCAGATTCTTATGAATATCTTCCACTCCGATGCAAATATGTTCTGCCTGTGCAAGAAACGGATATTTTTCGATAATCGGAAGGCAATACGTGCGCGTATGCTCGTCGGTCAGAATAAATAATTTATCGTATGTTTTGCTGGTGACTGCCTTTTGCAGGTTTTCTTCCAGGTTATGGCAGATTACAACTTCTTGTTTACTCATAAATCTATTGTTTTTCCTGCAAAAATAGAAAAAAAGTAAAAAGTACATGTGTGTACGTTGACAATTAATTATTTTTGTGCTGAATTTACCAATAAATTGATTTATGAAAGGAATATTACCGGTTGCCTGTAGAATAGCAGGATACGCATTACTTATTTTATCTGTTTTTGTGCCTTTGTTAATGTATATGTTTGGTCAGGTACACGACGGGAATTTGATTTATGTAAAATTGGGGATTAAGTTGGTTGTCTGGCTGTCGCTGTTCATGATTTTTCTCTCTAAAGTAAAGGATGAGGCCGAAGAAACGGCATGTCTGCGCAGTAAAGCCATGAAATATGCCTTATATATCTGGGGAGTGTATTACATCGTGATGCTGATAAAGGGAGCTGTAAACCAGGATTTGCAGGTGGCCGACAATTCTGTCGGAATAGTTTATCTGATTATCTGTGTGATTTGTTGGGAGTTTTTGTATCAGAAGCATCGTATAGAAAAAACGTTCAGAAAAAAATAAGTTTTAAAAAAGGTTGCAATATTAAACCTTTAAAATGTTTTGATGTCAAACCAGCGTTAAAACATTTGATTAGATCGGAATAATGAAAAACTGGGTTATGGGGCTGCTACTGTTATCCTGTGGGATATACGCTTTTGGACAAAGCAGAGGTAGCAAAGGTTTAGTTTCGGGTACAGTTGTCGATGGAGATGATAACTCCCCGGTGATGCAGGCTACGGTACAGATTCTTGCGTTGAAAGATAGTTCGATGGTAGCTGGTAATGTGACTGATTTGGACGGACGCTTTTCTTTGTCAGCTCGTCCGGGTAAATATCTGTTGAAGGTTTCCTTTGTCGGATATTCGCCGTCTTTTCAGCCTATTACATTAACGAGTTCTAAACCACGTCTTAATCTGGGAACAATCTCCCTGCACTCGGATGCAATTATGCTTGAAGGAGCTGTCATTGTAGCTCAGGCACCAGAGGTTACTGCTGCTGAAGATACATTGGTATACAATAGCTCTGCATATCGTGTTCCGGAGGGTTCTGCACTGGAAGAACTGGTTAAGAAATTGCCGGGAGCAGAAATTGACGATGACGGTAAGATTACGATCAACGGAAAGGAAATAAAGAAAATTATGATCGACGGCAAGGAGTTTTTTGCCGATGATCCTAATATCGCCATGAAGAACCTGCCGGTTAATATCATCGATAAGATACGTGCTTATGAAAAACAGTCGGATATGGCACGAATGACTGGTGTGGACGATGGAGAAGAGGAAACCGTGCTCGACCTGAGTGTGAAGCCCGGAATGAATCAGGGATGGATTGGTAATACCGATCTGGCTGCCGGTACGAAAGACCGTTATAGCGGAAAGGTGATGATCAATCATTTCCGCAATAAGAACCAGCTGACTGCCATCGGTTCGGTCAATAACGTAAATGACAATGCTTTTCCCGGTGGAGGTGGAGGATTCCGTAAGGGAGGAAACGGTCTGACTGCTGTGAAAATGGCAGGTGTGAACTTTGCTACTGAAACAGAAAAGTTGAAGACTGAAGGAAGTGTCAACTTTAATTATAAGGATGCTGATATCGTCAGTAAACAGGCATCCGAAACTTTTGTATCATCGGAAAGCAGTTCTTTTAAAAACGCGTTAGACCATTCTCGCAATAAAACTACCAAGCTGGTGGCAGATGCCTTTATCGAGTGGAAACCAGATACCATGACTACTTTTGTATTCCGTCCTCGTTTCAGCTATGGTAAGACCGACAATACCAACGGACAGAACTCTTATACATTCAGTCAGGATCCTGGATATACAACTGATGAACTTTTCGGTACGGACGACTTGACTTCGCTGGTTTCCGAAGAAGATATTATCAATACGGTGCTGAAGAATACACTGAAAAAAGGTGATGACCTGACTGTAGGAGGTTCGGTACTCGTGAACCGGAGATTAGGCAAGCTTGGCCGGAATATTACATTCCGTGGAAAATATAATTACACCAATAGCAGCAGTGAACAGTTTTCTACATCGGAAACAGAGTATTTCCAGAAAACTCCGGAAGAACGTATGGAAATATTGAACCGCTATATTACAACTCCTACAAAGAGCTACGATTATAGTGCGCGTCTGACGTACAGTGAGCCGATTTTTACCGGGGGATTTTTGCAGTTCAGCTACAATTTCCAGTATAAACACTCTACCACAGATAATTCTACATTCGATATGGGTGACAACTGGACGATTGGTGACGGAGTGAATGAAAGTAATCCGGGAGTGCTCAACAACGACTTGAGCAAGAGTGCAGCCTATAATTATTATAATCACCAGATGGATGTTACTTTCCGCTGGATACGTGAGAAGATGCGCTTGAATGCGGGAGTCAGCTTCCAGCCTCAGAAGTCGGATCTTTCTTATAAGAAAGGTGATCTGGATACAACGACTGTCAGAAATGTATTTAATTTTACTCCGACATTCGATTTCCGATATAATTTCTCAAAAACCAGTCAGTTGCGCTTGCGTTATCGCGGACAGGCTTCTCAGCCGAACATGGTAGATTTGCTGCCTATCTCCGATAATACAGACCCGCTTAATATTCAGAATGGTAATCCAGGACTGAAGCCGACATTTACAAATGAATTGCGTGCCGAATATAATTTCTTTAATACGGAAAAACAACGGGGAATGTTTTCATTTTTCCGTTACCAGAACATCATGAACAATATAAGCGACCGCAAAGTCTACGATCCGGAAACCGGTGGATATGTTACTACTCCTGAAAATATTAACGGAAACTGGAACCTGACCGGAATGGTGGGAACTAACATTGCCTTGAGAAACAAGAAATATACCATCAATACGTTTACCAGAGCAAATTACCAGAATATGGTGAGCTATATAAGCGAGAAGGATCTTGTTTCTGATACAGACAAGAATATTACCAAACGCTTGTCGCTGGGTGAACGTTTAAGAGGTACGTACCGTAATGACTGGTGGGAATTCTCACTGAATGGCTCACTCGATTATACCCATTCGAGAAACAGTTATCAGGAAAGCAACAATCTGGATACTTACCAGTTTGCTTATGGAGCCAGTACCAACGTGCGTTTGCCGTGGAATATGTCCATTTCTACAGATTTGTCGCAGAACTCCCGCAGAGGATATGCCGAGTCGAGTATGAATACCGATGAACTGATCTGGAACGCTCAGATTTCTCAGGACTTTTTGAAGGGAAATGCTGCTACCGTAAGTATTCAGTTCTATGATATATTGAGAAACCAGAGCAATATCAGTCGTGTAATTACGGCTGCTATGCGTCAGGATACTGAGTATAATGCTATTTATAGCTATTGCATGGTACACTTCATCTATCGTCTGAACCTGTTCGGCGGTAAGGGAGCTGGTAAGGGAGGTCCCGGCTTTGCGCCTCCCGGACCTGGCGGACGTCATGGAGGATTTGGTGGTCCTCCCCATCGCCGGTTTTAAATAATATTCGAAAACGGAGATTCGCATAATGGCGGATACTCCGTTTTTTGTTCGTATCGGTTGGGTTGCTAGTGAATCTCTGTAAGGGAAATATTTTAAACAATTTTAGACTCCCTCCGATTTTCATGTTTGCGGAATCATTTAATTTTTCCTATTTTTGTCCGAATAGCAGAAATTTAGTATGAGAAAATTTTTTTATATCCTTTTGCTTTTGTTCGTCAGTGCTTTAGCTCAGGCACAAATGAACTGTACGTTTACTCATTATTCTCAGGAGAATGGTCTGTCTGAGAATTCGGTAATGGATATGGTACAGGATCACGACGGTATGATATGGTTTGCAACGTGGGATGGAATCAATCGCTTCAATGGCTACGACTTTAAGGTTTATAAGGCCCGTAAGGAAAACGATATGCGATGGAGTTCCAATCGTGTAGACCATTTGCAGGTCGACAAGTATGGAGATGTATGGTGCATTACTTACGATGGGAAGGCATTCCGTTTCGATAAGCGGATGGAAGCGTTTACCGAAGTTGCAGCAAATGGGGCTGAAAAAGACCTGGTTATAACTTCTATTTTGCCGTTGGATAATGGGACCGTATGGCTGCTTACTGATAAAAACGGAGGTATCAGAGTGGTGCCTGACAGGAAAACCGGGACACTTGCTTCGAAAGTTTATTTGTCTACTGCTTCAAAAGAAAAAGGTACTGCTATCAAGACTGTTTTTTTAGACAAGAAAAACAGAGAGTGGCTGCTTACAAAAGATGGATTGCTTTGCATCGAAGGTAATAATGGAAAGCAGACTCCTTTTTTTGTAAATACGCATCCTGAATCCGGACGGCCTAACCAGTCTTTTTTTTCGGCTGCATTCGTTAACGGACACGTATATTTTACCTCTAATAAAGGACGGGTATGGAAATACTCGCTGAAGGATGAAACATTCGAGTTGAAAGACTTGGACTTGCAGGACGATGTGATAAGCATACGGGAATTGTCTGGAGGAAAGGTCATTATGGCTACCCGCCGGTCGGGCTTTGTTGTGGGAGATGCAGCGCTCGAATCACTGAAGTATTACGGTCTGAAAAATGAATTTGATTTTTCTCAGCATCCGATACGGTCAATATATGTCGACAGTCATAATGAGGTCTGGTTCGAAGTAAACAAGATTGGTACGGTCTGTCATTTTAATCCGTCGACGGAGGTGTTCAAGGTGGAACAGGTTCCGGTTGAAAAAGAACCGGGTGATGCTCCAAAGTTTGCTGTCTGCGAGGATAAGCAAGGCAATCTGTGGGTACATCCGATAGGAGGAGGACTGTCTTGGTTCGACAGAGAAAATAATGAGCTGAAGCCTTTCTATAATGAAGTGGGAACAGATGCATGGCGCTTCTCAAACAAACTTCATGCTATGATGCTCGACCATCAGGGCAATTTATGGCTTGGCACTCACTCCAAAGGACTGGATAAGGTTACATTCTTCAAAAACGAATTCCAGTTGATTAAGCCGCAGAACTGTAAGTACGATACCAATGCCAATCAGGTACGTTCGCTTTGTCAGGATTCCCGTAAGCAGTTGTGGATAGGTACACGTAATAGTAAAGTTTCTGTGTATTCTCTTGACTTCCAGTTGCAGGGTTATCTTACAGTCGACGGACGCATATCACTTACTGGTACTCCTTTCAGAGGATCTGCCTATAAGATAATAGAGGATTCGAAAAAAAATATCTGGATTGCTACGAAAGGAAACGGAATCGTTCAGCTGATACCGCAGGGAAGCGGATATAAGATGCTTCATTATACTTACGATGCCAATGATATCTATAGTCTGAGCCATAACAATGTGTACGACTTGTGTGAAGACAGTTACGGTCGTATCTGGGTTGTTACTTTCGGTGGAGGTATCGATTACATCGAAAAGGAGAGTGATGGAAGTGTCCGTTTTATAAACTCGCGCAATAATCTGAAATCGTATCCAATGGAACGTTGCTATAAGGCACGTCGTATGTTGCTCGACAAAAAAGGTATGCTGTGGGTAGCTACTTCCAATGGACTGCTGGCTTTCAGTGAAAAGTTCGAACGTCCCGATACGATTGATTTTCATTTGTTCGTGTGCATGCCTAATAAGCGTGAAGTGTTGAGCTGCAACGATATATACGATATCTTGCTTACACACGACGGACGTCTGTTCTTTGCTACTTTCGGTGGAGGACTGAATGAGCTTAAGAGCCTTGATAAAAAAGGTAACGCTCTGTTTACTTCGTATGCGGTAAAAGACGGACTTCCTACCGATGTGCTTTCTTCACTTGCCGAAGATACGAAAGGAGATATATGGATTGGTTCGGAAAGCGGTCTGAGCAAGATGGATATTGTCAACCATCATTTTGATAATTATCTGAAGCAGGAGATAGGAGAGGAGCTTTCGTTTGAAGAAAGTACGGCAATACGTACCGAAGACGGGCGCTTGCTGTTCGGAACAAACAGAGGACTTTTGTGCTTTACTCCCGAACTGATACGGAAAAACTCCTATGTGCCTGGCATTGTATTGTCGGGCTTGAAGATAGCCAATAAAGATGTTGTTCCCAGACCGGAATCCGTATTGCCGGAGTCTTTGAACAGTTTGTCGCATTTGTATTTGTCGCATAAGGAAAACACCGTAACGCTTTCTTTTGCCGCTCTGGATATGAGTTTCCCGGAAAATGTAAAGTATGCCTATATGCTCGACGGGTTCGATAAGGAGTGGAATTATGTGGGTAAACAGCGTACGGCTACTTATACAAACCTGCCGAAAGGTAATTATGTCTTTCGTGTGAAGTCGACCAACGGAGCCGGTATCTGGGTGGAGAACGAACGTGCCTTGCGGATAACCGTCAAGCCTTCGTTTTGGGAGACTCCTTATGCCTATGTGATTTATACATCAGGCTTTATGCTGATTCTGCTGGTTGGAGCCTATACACTTTTCGTTATTTACCGGTTGAAACATGAGGTGTCTGTCGAACAGCAGGTAACGGACATGAAGCTCCGCTTCTTTACCAATATCTCTCATGAACTCCGTACACCGCTTACCTTGATAGAGGGGCCGCTGGAATATATCTTGAAACGTTCGGATTTAAGTAAGGACATACGCGAACAGTTGCAGGTGGTAGAACGTAATACACATCGGATGCTGAGACTTGTCAATCAGATTCTGGATTTCCGTAAGATACAGAATCACAAGATGAAACTGTGCATCGAACAGATTGATATCGTCGCGTTTGTACATAAGATTATGGAGAATTTTGAATCCATAGCCGAGTCGAACAAGATTGATTTTATTTTCGAAACCGAACAGCCTAAGCTCAAGTTGTGGGTAGACGCTGACAAGGTAGAGAAAATAGTCTTCAATTTGCTGTCGAATGCATTCAAGTATACGCAGCCCGGAAAAACCATTACCGTATTTATCCATGAAAATGAAGATACGGTTACCGTAGGAGTGCAGGATCAGGGTATAGGTATTTCTGAAAATAAGAAGGCTTCACTGTTTGTACGTTTTGAAACCCTGCTCGATAAGAACCTGTTCAATCCGAACAGTTCTGGCATCGGACTTTCGCTTGTGAAAGAACTGGTGGAAATGCACCATGCCAGCATACATGTAGACAGTAAGGAAGGAGAAGGAAGTTGCTTTAGCGTAGACTTCCTGAAGGGAAAAGACCATTACGGTGAGAATGCCGAATTTGTTTTGTCGGATAACGTGGAAATAATCGGTGAAGCATCCAAGCATTCCTTGCCTGTGGATGTCGAAACTCCTGCCGTTGCTACACCGGAGGATAAGCCGGAAGCTGTTCCTGCTGCTGATGAGGCTGACAAGGCATCGGTTTCTGAAACAAAGACAATGCTGCTCATAGAAGACAATCTGGAGTTGCGCTTCTTCTTGCGGAGCATTTTCAGCCAGCGTTTCCGCATTATAGAAGCTGCCAACGGAGTGGAAGGACTGGAGAAAGCCATTAAGTATGTGCCCGATATCATAATCAGCGATATTATGATGCCCGAGAAGGACGGAATAACTCTGGTAAAGGAACTGAGAGAGGAACTGACTACCAGCCATATTCCAATCGTATTGCTTACTGCAAAGACCGATATGGACACCAAATTGCAGAGTCTGGAACTGGGGGCCGACAGTTATATCACCAAACCGTTCAGTGCCACTTACCTCGAAGCACGTGTTGATAACCTGCTGGCACGCCGTCAGAAGTTGCGTCAGTTCTATTGCGACCACCTGATGGATATCAATCCTCCGAAAGTGGAAAATGAGGAAGAAGAGGTAGATGTCATGTCGCAGCAGGACCGTCGTTTCCTGGAGCAGCTGACAAACTTTATGGAACGGAATATCGACAATGGAGAACTTGTTGTAGACGATCTGGTGCATGAAATGGCTGTGAGCCGTTCAGTCTTCTTCAAGAAGCTGAAATCATTGACCGGACTTGCTCCAATAGAATTTATCAAGGAAATGCGTGTGAAGCGTGCTGCCCAGCTTATCGAGACTGGAGAGTTTAACATGACACAGATTTCGTATATGGTGGGAATCAACGATCCGCGTTACTTCAGCAAGTGCTTCAAGCAACGCTTTGGCATGACTCCTACCGAATACCGTGAAAAGCAGAAAAACAAATAATTGAGATTCCTGAATTTCAGGTATCTGATAGTTGTACGAATAACAGAATAAAACAAGCTGAAGTTTTCCGGAAAATAGCACGTTATTTCTGGAAAACTTCAGCTTGTTTTGTTCTTTATGTAAAGAATGATTCTGTTTTTCCTGCTTGCATCAGAACGGATAACCGATTGCGAAGTGGATACCCATTCCGTCCTTGAAGTTCGGTATGTTGTAGTATTTGGAGATTCCTGTTTCGTAAGGTACGTGCAGGGCTACTCCCCAGTCGAGGCGAAGTACAAGGAAAGACAAGTCGTATCGGATACCTAGACCCGTTCCCAGTGCAATATTGTCGAAGAACTTGTTGAATGTAAACTGCGCATCGGGACGTGCTTCGTCTTTCCGCATCAGCCATACGTTTCCGGCATCGAGAAACAATGCTCCGTTCAGATTGCCTCCGAAAAGGTTGGAGAAAATGCGGAAGCGATACTCCAGGTTGGCTTCCAGCTTGATATCTCCCGTTTCGTCTACGTACGAATAGGCTGCGTTTTCGGCCGGATGAAAGCGTCCGGGACCGATAGAACGTACCGTGAAAGCACGTATGCTGTTGGCTCCTCCTACGTAGAACTGTTCGTTATAGGGAGCAATGGTCTTGTTACCGTATGCCCAGATTACTCCGGCCATCAGTCGTCCGGCAATCTGCTGCTTGTCGTTGATGTAGTAAAGCGGTCGTATCTCGCTCGAGAACTTCAGGAACTGTGCAAATGGAGTTCCGAGGAATTTCTTTTCTCTTTCTTTCAGACTCTTGCCGAAGGCTGCATAAATAAGTGAGGTGACATTACCTGCCGAGCTGAAAGAGTTTTCCCACCATATTCGCATCCGGCGGTGACGCCATGAATCATCGTAGGTAAAGGTATAGGTGACCGAAGGGATGAACTGGTCGTCCAGACTGTGAAACAGCATGGGGTTAGCCTGTGCAATCGAGTCGAATGTAGCCGTACGGTGCTGCAAATGGTTGAAGGCCAGATGGAGCGGTGTTACGGTATGTTTCATGCTTCTGGACGGACGGAAACTGTACGAAACGGTTCCTCCGAAAGACAGCATCTTGAAGTATCGGGCACGGTTTACCTGTTCGGCATAAATCTTGAAGTTCGTTTGCGATGGGAAGCGGAACGGGTCAATGCGGTCGCGTACCCATGGAAGTACAAGGCGAGGGAACTCCAGTGACAGGGCTGCTCCCAGTTCGTAAGAGTTCATGACAGACTTGTCGCCGTCGACGGTTGAGCTGGTCTGCCATTCGTATGAACCTTTCAGCTCCAGATTGAGTGATGCTCCCATGCGGCGGAAGTTTTTGCGCGACAGGTTGAATATGGCTCCGGGACCGGTCTGCTTGGTACTCTTGGTAGTGACGTTAAGCTCCAGCTCACTGTTGTAGGGCAAGTCGAACATGGCATTCACGCGTACGTCGAGTGTATCTTTTTCTGCTCCTGTACGGGGAGTATATTGAAACTCGCTGAACTTGAACACACCCAGTCGTGCCAGAGCTTCTTGGGTATAGTTCTGTCTGGTCTGCGAATAGACTTCTCCCTTACGGTACAGAAAACGCTTGCGCAGCACTCCGTAGCGGATGCCTGGCTTCTTTCCGGAGTAATAGATGGTAAAGTTGCGCAGCTTCAGTGAGTCGTCAGGCTGTTCACCGTTATATCCCGTCAGGTACACAGAAGTATGTCCGATATGATACGTGCGGAGAGCTTCTTCGGGAATACTTTGTCGGGGTACAATCTTTAACTTGACGTACCCTTTGCGCATGATTGTATCGGCAAGGAAAGTGATGAATTCATTTCTTGCGTAGTAGTATCCGTTGTCGCGGAAGAGGTCTATCAGACGCTGCCGTTCCTGATTCAGGACCGTCACGTCGAAATTATCTCCGCTGTGTATCAGCCGTTCGTCGAAATGGGCATGAATCAGACTGTCGGTTTGTGGTCTGAATCCTTCGTATGTCACGGTATCTATGTAGTATGGATTTCCCATATCGATGTCGTAACTCAGTTTTACAGCCCGCGGGTTACGGGTACTGTCTACCCGGTAAGTTACTTTTCCGTCGAAATACCCGTAGTCGTGCAGCAGATTGGACGCTACTTTTATTCGGGTTTCTGGATTTACGGTAGAAACATATACCGGTTTGGCAGCCAGTTTTTTGAATATCCACTTTCCGAAGCCTTTTTCATACCTTTCAAAGCGATTGTATATCCATAGTCCGAAAGGTATCGGAAAACGGATGTTGGGCTTTACCACGATGGCGTTGTTTGGAGCAATGCTGATAGCTCCTTCCGCTTCGGCAAGTGCCTTTTGTCCTGCCTTGCTCTTGTCTTCGTTGTTGATGGTTACTTTCTTCAATCCCAGATACAAGGTTTCCCCTTCCGGCAAGTGCTTTGTCGTAGAGCATGATACAGCCATCATGGCTGCAAGCAGAAGCGTCAGGATATGATATGTTTTATATTTCTTCATGGATATGTAATTATGCTTCAATCAGTTTTCTGTTGTTTGTTCGGGCTGTTTCTTTTTGCGGGAGCGGAAGATGAACAGTTCGCTTAGTTTGCTCACTTTCTTTCTCAGTACGATACCGGCTCCTGTTTCTATCACTTCACCGTCGAGTATGCTTTCGTAATTCTTGTCGTGGAAAATCTTGATGTAGCGTGTACCGCTGTTGTCCAGACGGTATTCCAGCGAAATGTTGTCGATAAACGACTCGTCTTGCTGCTGTACATCGTTTCCGGTAGATATTTTTCCTCCGATGATAACCTGGAAGCGGTTGTTCCAGAATCGTTTGGCAAACTGGAAGTTATAATCCGTACGGGTATTTCCGGTTTCACCTTCATCGGTCGTTTCCATACCGAAGTTTATATCTATTGTTTTCAGTGCATTTCCTGCTATCTTGTTTATCTCACTTTGCAGGAACGAGTTCAACATACTGTTGGTGTCGAATCCTTTGCCTCCGGTATTGCTTTCTGACATATATATACCCGTAACCAGCATGGTGACAGCCAGCTTGTTTTTCTCTTCGGCCGATTTGGCAGCGAGTTCGTTCTGCATGGCACCGTCGTCGGGAGCTTCGAGTGTGAAGGTAAAGCCCAGATCTTCCAGACGGTTTGTCAGATTCACTCCCACGTTGAAGTTTACCATACGCGTACTTTCTCCATCGGAAGAAACCGAGGCACGCACCCGTTCCGAAGCCTTTATGTTCAGATTCGGGTTCATAACGTTTCCGGTCCATTCGATGTAGCTTCCATCCTGAATGTAGAAAGTCTTCAGCGGGATGATAGGCATTTCGTATTTCATTTCTCCGCTCATCAGCGAATAACGGCCGTTGAGCAGCATGTTGCCGTCGGGCTGATACTGGAACGACAAGTCGCCTCCACCTTCCAGCAGCATGTAATTGCTTCCGCTTTCATTTAAGTTGACACGTGCCTGCACAGCCTCGTCGATGTGAAGTGTCATCAAAATGTCCATACCTCCCAGCGACATGGCAGGAATATGAGGCTTGGCTATGTGAGTCGTATCGCTGAAGTCCACAAAAGTGACAGTTTCATTCAGACGGTCTTCTACGGTCAGCGGTGAGTCTTTCAGTACATAAGTGAAATCACTGCTTCCTAAAATATTCATGTTGCCTCTCATGGTAAGGGCATCCGGCCGTCCTTTCAGCATGGCATTTACATCGACATAAATCTTACCGTGTACCAGCGACTCTTTGGTCTGTTTGGCATTGATCAGCTCAAAGTTATGCGCTTCCATTTTCAGGTTTATATCCATAGCAGCCATGTCGGTCATGTCTACGTAACCGTCTATGCTGAACGGTGTCTTTCCCTTGGTAAAGATGTTGAAGCGTTCGAATTTCAGCCGGCTGTTCTCAATCTTCAGCGGCCGGTTGTCGAGTTGCAGGTTCAGTGAAGCCTGTGGAATATTGATTATTACACTGTCAAGTCCCAGTTCTCCGTTCAAGACGGGCTGTGACGTGGAACCCTCTATGGAAATCGAACCGTCCAGGTCGCCCTTCAGCCTGGCCATATCATCGGGAATGAATGCGTTGGCTACCTTCAGCGGCAGATGATGCAGGTTCACATCTGCCGTCAGATTATCTTTATCATTTTTCCCCGTGGCAGAAAGGTACGTTCCGTTCAGGCTCATTATTTCCTCGTCGTTCAGCATCAGGAAGCCGTCTATGCTGTGTTCTCCTGTTTCTTTAGGCAGATATACGGCACTCATTTCCCAGTTGCCCAGTTGTTGTTTGTTGTAGGCAAGGTTGTTGATTCCTATGTCGGTTGCAACTTGCATGCTCGACTCGCTTTGTATATAGTGTGCCTCGGCGTTGATAAAGCCGGCTATGTCGGGCATATATGGGATGATGCGCCGGAACTCAGCTATGTCTATCTGGTTGAGAGCTACGGTAAGATCCTGCTGTACGAGAGAGTCCGGAGTAGAATATAAGGATAATCCGGAATGATTCTCATCGTATATCTTGACGTCGGCATGGATACGTCCCTCATCGCTCAGATAGATATAGTTGTCGGGGTTAACCTTAAACGGACGATATACCAGAGTAGGATTGTCCGGAGTGATGTGCATGCTGATGCCGTTGGGGCGTAGCTGTGCCTTCAGACCGAGATCAACTCCGGTTTCTCTTTTACCGTTCAGGTAACCTATTGCCAGTTGTGCATCGGTAGATCCGATATATCCGTTCAGTGAAATGTCGAAGGCTTCCTGACGTTTGTTGGCAAGAGCCTTTACACCACTGTAGAATTTCACCTGCACAGAGTCTTGCAACGTCTTGAAGTAAATCGTATCCAGTTGAAGACTATCGGTCCGCAAGCCGTACAAGTCGATGGAACCGTTTAATCCGTCTTCCGGCGAAGTGCTGAAGCTGGCCCGCAGACGATTGTAGTTTACATGCTGTGAAGCCAGGAAGTTGGCCACCGGATTGTCTGATCCGGAGAATACTTTCAACTGTGCCGAAGGCAGCATTTCTCTGATCAGGCGCTGATTTATGTGTTTTTTCTTCCACTGCTCTCCAAACTCCTTGGCTACCAGGTCGCTCTTGCTCATAAACTTGTCGAGGCTGTTGGCCGATTTGAACAGGAAAGTCAAATCGCCTGCATTGACATATCCCCTTACCGAATCGGTAGCCATATCGAAACCGGCATGCAGGTCTTTGGTCCTGAAGTTTCTTTCGGCTGTTACGAGCTGTATACCACTGACGGTAGCACGTGCTTTGTGGCGTTGCTTCATATCCGTCTGTGCATGCACCTCGATGTTCATCGACGAACTGAAAGGCGTACTCATAAGTGACAACGCCTGCCAGTCTAACAGCCGTACATGGGTGTTCAGGTCGGCCTTTATCATATTCGGCTGAAGCAATGCCTGCAAATTGGCCGATACGTCTATTGCCCGGTTGTTGACATTCAGCATCATTGAAGCCTGAGAGTGTTTCAGGCCGGCATCGAGTGTGACTCCGGAAAACAGAAGCGAGCCATACCGGAAGTGTGAAACCTCACCCTTCAGCAGAGCAGATGTTTTCGGAGAGAAAAAGTCGAATCCGTTTCCTTCGGCATGCAGTGAAGCCGAAAGTCCGAATATCGAATCATGCGGCATAAACTCGTGTATGTTGAGGCTGTCGATATTCAGGTCGACCAGATAGCCTTCTTTTTGCAAATCATAGTCAGCTTTTAAAATAACATTAGCTTTTTTGCCCGGAAAGAACTGCATGTTTGCTCCGAGCAGACTGCCGTTGACCGAAGCTTCTCCTTCCAGTTTCATGCCATGTGGCAGCACGACACCGCTGAGCATACTTTCTACAAAGTTCAAGTTGCCTGTTTCTACCGATAAATTGATGTTACCGTTTCTCTGGAGACTGTCCATAGGCAACGTAATACTTCCCGTAGCCTGTGCACGGAAAGCATCCTGAATGCTTGCCGAGAGCGTGGTAAGACGAATCTCCTTCAAGTTTCCGTCTATGCCGGCACGTATCTGCAATGGGGCAGACGGATATTTTTTTATGAAATCTTCCGGCATTCCGGTGATAACCTTCAGTAAATCATTCTTGCCGATGTCAGCCATCAGACGAGCATTGATCATACCGTCTTTTTCAGCATCAGTCGCTTCCCAGTCCATGGATGCGCTGAATTCGAGATACGAATCGGGGGTTGTTATCTGCAACGACGGCACTTTCAGTGTCTTGGCATCCGATACCAGTTTTCCTTTTGTTGAAACAATTTCCAGTCCGGAGCGTTCCTTTAAGTTGAAGTCACGAATATTGGCATAGATATCATTTCCGGCATAGTAGGCAGAATCTACATCCAGCTTGATGTTGGTTATTCCGATATGCGATGCATCGAATCCTTCGGCAGCAGGAAGTGTATTGGTATCAAGATAAGCACTACCGTTTGTCAGTTTAAGTGAACCAGCCGAGTATGCCGACTTATGCAAGTCGACCAGTCCATTTCGTAGAGAAAGCTTTTCGAGCGATGTTGACATGCTGAATGTATCCAGCGGCATTTGCATGGCAAACGAAACGTTTTCGAAATCAACATTTTTCAGTTGTATTTTCCAGAAAACCGGTTGTGAGCTGGTCGTATCTGAGGCTGTAGTATCGGCCATGCAGATGGATAAATGAGTATCCTTTAAAGAAAGAGTGTTGACAATGGCAGTTTCCGGATCGAGCTCTACGCCATGTGAGGATACGAATAGCTCTCCCAGATTTCCTTTCAGCGTCATACCTTCGATGAGGTT
>OKUD01000186.1_pt1 | contig 23595 bp, 20 predicted proteins | sample 1606601 | NCBI WGS metagenome assembly OKUD01 (sample SAMEA3882517, study PRJEB24775) | human gut metagenome | biome: human-associated habitat; feature: intestine environment; material: feces | place: Netherlands | collected 2009/2010
ATGTATTTGAAGATGTCTGCCTTGATCTCATCGTTGATCTCGCGGTTGTCAGCATAGTACTGGGTGCAGGCCTCGGTGGTGATGGTGAAGCCCTGCGGAACCGGCATGCCGGCGTGGGTCATCTCGGCCAGGCCGGCACCCTTACCACCCAGAGTGTTCTTCATGGTGGTCTGGTCGCCGCCGAAGGCGTCATGGCCCTCTTTGAACAGATACAAGAATTTCTTGCTCATAGTTACCTCCCAAATTGGTGACGTGTTTGCATCACATAAATCATGTTTGCATAGTCCATTATAACAGACCGAAAGACAGATTTCCAGTAGATTGTTAAAAAAATGCTCAATAGTTTCGCTGAAAAGTAGCCAAACTTTTTTGGTTCAGGTATTGCAATTTGCACAAAAATCGTGTATTTTATAATGGGTGGAAAGTTCGAAATATTTTTCGAGCTGTCACTTTTTTCTTTTTGAGTGCCGCGGTAAATTTTTACGGCGAACGGCGTTTTTCGGCTTGCTAAAATGCGCCGCATGTTATACAATATATAGGTATAAGGTCCGTCGGCAGCCCCCGTGCGCCGCGGGCACGAAATGAGTGTATAAAGGAAGAACCGCTATATGTCTACCGCAAGAGAGAATTTCGAGCTGGCACAGCAGCGCTATGCCGCCACGTTTGAGCGCCATCTGGATAACGGCGTGAATTTTATCAGTGATAACGTCTGCATTGAGCCGGAGGTCATCATCGCCCCCGGTGCGACCATCCTGCCGGGCTGCATCCTGCGCGGCCAGACGGTCATCGGCCCGGACTGCGTCATCGGCCCCAACACCCTGCTGGAGGATACCGTCGTTGACGCCGGGTCCACGATCAATGCCAGCCAGTGCTATGGGAGCCACATCGGCCCCAACAACAAGATCGGTCCCTTCACCCATGTGCGCGTCGGCACCAAAACCGCCGAGGGCTGCCATCTGGGCGCTTATGTCGAAACGAAGAACGCCGACTTTGCCGAGGGCAACACGGTCAGCCACCTGACCTACATCGGAGATGCCACGGTGGGCAAGTACTGCAACTTCGGCTGCGGCACCGTCACCTGCAACTACGACGGCGAGGGCAAGTTCCACACGACCATCGGCGACTATGCGTTCATCGGCTGCAACACGAACCTGGTCGCACCCGTCACCATCGGCGACCATGCGTTCACGGCTGCCGGCTCCACCATCGGCCATGACGTGCCCGCCGGTGCGCTGGGCATCGAGCGCGCCAAACAGGCCGAGATCGACGGCTGGGGCGAGCGCAAGCTGGAGAAGTATATCGCCAAGAAGCAGAAGCTGGAAGCGGAAAAGAAAGGGAAGTAAAGCGTTGCAGGGGGCGGCGTCCTCGACGCCCCGCGGCCTTCCCATAAGCAGCCGCTTATCTTACGCTGCCGGGCTGGGCATGCCCGGTCCCTACGGTACTTCACGATTTTTCAAAGGATATATCTATGTTCGAAATGACCTCCGGGGCGGACTGGCTGATTGCCGGACTGGGCAACCCCGAACCGAAATATGACGGCACCCGCCACAACGCCGGTTTTGAAGCGCTGGACTATCTGGCCGCGCAGTGGCAGTGCGACATTGCCAAGGCCAAATGGCAGGGCCTGTACGGCACGGCACAGGTGAACGGCCACAAGGTCGTGCTGCTCAAGCCGCTGACCTACATGAACCTGAGCGGCCAGAGCATTGCCCCCGCCGCCAACTTTTACAAGATCCCGGCAGACCACATCATTGTGCTGTGCGATGACATCACCCAGGAGCCGGGACATCTGCGCATCCGGCCCCACGGCTCTGCCGGTGGGCACAACGGGCTGAAAAGCATCATTGCCAGCCTGGGCACCGACCATTTCAGCCGTATCCGCATCGGCATCGGCGCCAAACCGAACCCGCAGTACGACCTGGCCGCCTGGGTGCTGGGCAAGCTGCCTGCCGCAGACCGCAAGGCCATGACGGACCGCTACCCGGACATTGAGGAAGCCTGCAAGCTGCTGATGGACGACAATCTGCAGTACGCCCAGAACAAGTTCAACCACTAAGGGGACGTGAATCATGAGTGAAATCCGTAAAAAAGCAATGACCCGTCTGGTGCTCTGCGCTGTAGCGCTCGTCGCCTCCATCATTTTCAGTGTCCTGCTGCTGAACGGCACCTTTGACGGCAAAACCGGAGGCAGCCAGCCCGCCTCCGGCGATACCATCAGCAGCAGTGCCCCCGCGGAGGGCGTTGACGATCCCACCGCCGACAACTTTACCGCAGAGAGCACCCCTGCCGAGGAGGCGCCCGCCACCCCCGAGGCTACCCCCGAGCCGACGCCGGAGCCCACGCCCGTGCCCGAGTACGAGGGCCTGAGCGTGCAGCCCACCACCTATTATAATGAGGGTGAGCAGCCGACCTACACCGTGACCGACGGCAACAACCTGAACATGCGCGGCGGCCCCGGCACCGACTATGACAAGATCGGTCAGGTGCCCGCCTCCACCGGCGTGACCGCGCTGGGCACCAATGAGGACGGCAGCTGGGTCGTTGTGAACTACAACGGCACCTACGGCTGGCTCAAGACGGAGTTCTTGAACGGCTGATAAGCAAGAAGCCAATTTTCGGTCAGACGTAGGGCGGCCTGACCTCAGGCCGCCGCGGCGGGGTGAGGTCACCCCGCCCTACGTTTGCTTTATACAATGGGTTCTTTTATGTTCAACGCACTTTTCACCAAAACAGACGAATACGCAAGACTGGCGCAGGCGCTCGGGGGTCCGGGGGCTTGCGCCTTATTTGGCATACCGGGGTCGGGCCGGGCGATGGTCTATGCCGCGCTGGCGAAGGCCCTCGACAAGCCGCTCTGCATCGTGACGCCCGGCGAAGCCGAGGCGACCCGGTTTGCGGGCGACCTGAACGCGCTGGGCGTGGCGGCGGCAGTCTTCCCTGCCCGCGACTATGTGCTGCGCCCCATCGAGGGCACGGGCCGCGAGTACGAATACCGCCGTCTGGCCGTGCTGGGCGACCTCGTCGGCGGGCGGCTGCAGGCCGTCTGCGTGCCCGACGAGGGCCTGACCCAATACACGACGCCGCGGGCGGATTTCTGCGCGAACACCCGCAGCCTGCGCCCCGGCGACACACTGCCCCGCGCCGAGCTGACCGCGCTTTTGTACGGCGCAGGCTATACGCGGCGCGACCAGGTGGACGGCCCGGGTCAGTTTTCGATCCGTGGCGACATTGCGGACATCTACGCGCCCGACATGAAGCAGCCCGCCCGCATGGAGTTCTGGGGCGACGAGATCGACACGATGCACACCTTCGATCTGGCGACCCAGCGCCGCGACGAGCCGATTGAAAAAATCTACGTCTCCCCCGCGCGGGAGATATTGTTCGGTCAGCCCGCCGACGCAGCGGAGAAGATCCGCTCCTATATCAAAAAGACCTGCACCGCTGCGGACCTGGCACAGCTGGACGGCGGCGCGATGCCCGTCAACATGGACAAATATCTCACGCTGCGCTATCCCGAGCCCGCGACGATTTTAGACTACTTTGACGATCCGCTGCTGATCCTGGAGGAGCCGGCCTCCCTGCGGGAGGCCGAGCGCGCCACCGCGTTCCGCCGGGACGAGGAGCTTTCCGCCCTGCTGGAGGACGGCGTGCTGGCGGCAGGGCTGGATAAGCACTACGCCGAGAGCGGCTGGCTCTGGGCGCAGTGCGCCGCACACCGCACGCTCTGCGCCGAGAACTTTGCCCGCAGCATGCCCGATGTGCCGCTGAAAGCCATCGTCAACGCACCCGCCCACACGCTGCCCGCCTGGGGCGGCGAGGTCGCGGCGCTGCTGGAGGACATCCAGCCGCTTTGCAGCGGCGGCACGGCGGTCACAGTCATGGCCGGCACGCCCCGTGCGGCGGCGGGTCTGGCCGCCGACCTGCGCACCAAAGGGCTGAACGTCACGACGGACGCGGCGGCGGAGCCAAGCGCCGGGTTGGTGCAGATCCTGCCGGGGCAGCTTTCCGCCGGGTGCAGCCTGCCGTTTGCGAAATACGCCGTGTTTACGGCCCGCGCCTTCGGCGTGAGCGGCGCGCAGAAAAAGAAAAAGCGCAATAAGGACGCGCTGAACAGCCTGAGCGAAATCTCGGTGGGTGATCTGGTCGTCCACCAGAACCACGGCATCGGGCGGTACGCGGGCATCCAGCGGATGGCCGTGCAGGGCGTCACAAAGGACTATCTGCGCATCGAATACGACAAAAAGGACGTGCTGTACGTGCCCGTCACCCAGCTGGACCTTTTGTCCCGCTACACTGCACCGGGCGACAGCGACAACGTGAAGCTGAGCCGCCTGGGCGGCAGCGATTGGGCCAAGACTCGCAAGAAGGTCAAGGCTGCGACGGAGCAGATGGCGAAGGAGCTGATCGAGCTGTACGCCCGCCGCAAGCAGGCGCACGGCTACGCCTTCCCCGCCGACGACACCTGGCAGGGTGATTTTGAACAGCGCTTTGCCTATGAGGAAACGCCCGACCAGCTGACCTGCGCGGCGGATATCAAGCACGATATGGAGGAGCCGTGGCCGATGGACCGGCTGCTCTGCGGCGACGTCGGCGTCGGCAAGACCGAGGTCGCACTGCGCGCCGCGTTCAAATGCGTGATGGGCGGCAAGCAGTGCGCGATCCTGGCCCCCACGACGATTCTGGCGTGGCAGCACTTCAACACCGCGCTGACCCGCATGGAGTCCTTCCCCATCCGCATCGGGCTTTTGTCCCGCTACCGCACCGCCAAGGAGCAGAAGGAGACGCTGCGCGGGCTGAAGGACGGCACCGTGGACATTGTAGTCGGCACGCACCGGCTGCTGTCCGGCGATGTGAAATTCAAGGACCTGGGCCTTGTCATCATCGACGAGGAGCAGCGGTTCGGCGTCAAGCACAAGGAAAAGCTCAAAGAGAGCTTCATCGGCGTTGATATGCTGACGCTGTCGGCCACGCCGATCCCCCGCACGCTGAACATGGCGCTGTCGGGCATCCGCGATATGAGCACAATTGAGCAACCGCCGTTTGAGCGCCAGCCGATTGAAACCTATGTGCTCGAGTACGACGAGGGCATCGTGTCCGAGGCCATCCGCAAGGAGCTGGCCCGCGGCGGGCAGGTATACTACCTGCACAACCGCGTGGACAACATTGAGGAATGCGCCGCGCGGGTGGGCAAGCTCGTGCCCGGGGCGCGTATCGGCATTGCTCACGGCAAGATGACCGAGGAACAAATTTCGTCGGTGTGGCAGCAATTGTTGGACAACGAGATCGACATCCTTGTCTGCACCACCTTAATTGAGACCGGCGTGGACGTGCGCAACTGCAACACGCTGATCATTGAAAATGCGGACCGCATGGGATTGAGCCAGCTGTACCAGATCCGCGGGCGCGTGGGACGCAGCTCCCGCAAGGCGTATGCGTATTTCACCTTCACACGTGATAAGGTGCTGACCGAGATCGCGGCCAAGCGGCTTTCGGCCATCCGGGAGTTCACGTCGTTCGGGTCGGGCTTCCGCATTGCGATGCGCGACTTGCAGATCCGCGGTGCGGGCAGTCTTTTGGGCCACAGCCAGCACGGCCACATGGAGGCCGTCGGCTACGATTTGTACGTGAAGATGCTGGGTCAGGCCATTGCCGCGGCCCGCGGCGAGGCCCCCGCCCCCGACAAGAGCGACTGCCTGGTGGACATCACCGTGGACGCATTCCTGCCGGAGGAATATATCCCGGACGCTGCCGGGCGCATCGAGGCATACAAGCGCATTGCGGCCATCGAGACGACGAGCGACGCCGAGGACGTGCTCGACGAGCTGATTGACCGCTACGGCAGCCCGCCCAAGAGCGTGCAGGGGCTGGTGGACGTCTCCCTCGTGCGCGTGACCGCAGCCCGCGTCGGCATTGCGGAGATCGTCCAGCGCGGCGACCAGCTGATTTTGTATAGTGACATCGTCGGGCCAAAGCAGCTGGGCGAGGTCATGGAAAAGTTCCCGCATCGGGTGCTGTACAATGCACTGGGCCGACCCTATTTCTGCCTGCGCGTGCAGAAGGGCGAAAGCCCGCTGGTGCTGCTGCGGGATGTGGTGACCCTGCTGCCGGGCGCACAGAATCAGCCACAGACAAAGCCATAAGAAATAAGCACCTGTTTGCTGCGGTAAAAAGCAGTAAACAGGTGCTTTGCTTTTGGGGTAAGACGCTGAAATTTCTTTGGTCCTTTCTTTATAAAGAAAGGACAGAGGGGGCCAAGTGCCGGGCAGCCGTAAACGGGCAGAGTCCCTCAGGCGGCTTCGCCCGCGTCAAAAGCCTCCCCTCACAGGGGAGGTGGCCGAGCGCCAGCGATGGCCGGAGGGGCTTCGCCGGGCGTGAATTACACCGCCCGTTCCCCCCTTGCATCACTCAAACACGTTCTCCTCATCCTCCACCACTTCACCAACGTGGTTTCCCTCGCTGTCCAGCCCGCGCTTGTCCAGCATATAGTGCACAAATTCCCGCGCCAGGCCGTAGAAGGTCGCAAAGAGCGGCACGCCGACGACCATGCCCACAAGACCGAACAGGTCGCCGCCGACCACGATGGAAAACAGGATCCACAAGGCAGAGATGCCGATGGACGAGCCCAGGATCTTCGGGCCGATGAAGTTGCCGTCCACCTGCTGGATGACCAGAATCAGCACGCCGAAGATGACCGCCTGGATCGGGTCAACCAACAGCAGAATGAAGATGCTGGGGATCGCACCGATGAAGGGGCCAAATACCGGGATAATATTCGTGATGCCGATAAACACACTGATGAGCAGTGCAAAATCGAGCCGCAGGATCGCCATTGCCACAAACGTGATAACGCCGATGATGGCCGAGTCAATGATCTTGCCCACAAAGAAGCCCGTGAAATTCACGTTGGCATAATGGCAGATGCGCAGCGTGTTTTCCGCAGCCTTTTCCGGCAGGAAGGCATGCGCCAGCGTGCGCAGCTGATGGAGCAGATGCTCCTTGTCCGCCAGCATATAGATGCTGGCCGCAATCGAGGTGAAAATCGCCACAAAGTTCGATGCCACGCTGCCGATGCTGGCCACGATCTGCGGCATGGCGGCGCTGGCCATGCTGTAGATCTCCTTGACCATCGCCTCGGAATCGTCCAGCACTTTTGTGGCCGACGACAGGTCAACGCCGAAGCGCTCCTGAACCATGCCCAGCATATCCTGTACGCTGTGTATGTAGCTTGGGAAGTTCGTAAACAGCATGGCGATGCTGTCCACGATCTGCGGGATGACCAGCCATGCCAGCAGCACAAGCAGCAGAATTGCCACCAGATACGCCAGAAGGATCGCGAATCCGCGCGTCTTTTTCTTCTCTTTAAACAGCTTTGTGTAGAAGAACTTGACCATCGGGTCAAGCACATAGGCAATGACTATGCCGCCCGCAAACGGCGACACGATGCCGATAAACACACCGATTTTCCCCAGAAAGTACCCCAGATTGTTCAAAGTCAGATACAGCGCAATACAGGCCCCGACCACGCAGAACCAGTCCAGCATCGTCTCCGGCTTTTTGGTCCAGATATGTTCCTCTTTCAAATGCTCCGCTCCTTTTACATCATTTTACAAGAGTATTGTACGCTATGCACGCCTGTATTGCAAGGAATAACTTGTTAATTTTCTTGCGGCCCGCCTGGTAAATTCCGGCGCGGCTCACCGTTTTCATCCAGGCCGCGGGCCGTCAGCCCTGCCCCGACAGCCTGTTTGAGCAGCGCCGCCAGCACGGCCAGCGTCGGCACGCCCAGTACCATGCCCGGGATGCCGAACCACGCCCCGCCCACCACGATGGCCAACAGCACGCCCAGCCCCGGCAGGCCGGTAGCCCCGCCCAGAATGCGCGGCGCAATAAAGTTGCCGTCCACCTGCTGGACCACAAAAATAATGATGGCAAATTCTGCCGCCTTCCAGGGCAATTCCAGCAGCAGGATGATGAGCCCCGGCACCGCACCGAGGAACGGCCCCAGCACCGGGACAATGTTTGTCACGCCGACCAGCACGGACAGCAGCGGCGCGTATTCCAGCCCAAAGATCGACATCAGCGCAAATGTTTCCCCGCCCACGAGCAGGGCATCCACCAGCTGCCCGCCGATGTAGCCGCTGAAAATTTTGTTGGCAAGACGGCAGATTTCCAGCACACTGCCCGCGGCACGCGGCGGCAGCGCCGCGTGCAGACACGCCCGGGCCGCGCGGAGCAGCGCCTCCTTGCCGGAGAGCAGGTAGATGCTGGCGGCCAGTGCCACCACAGCGTTGCCCGCAGCCCCCGCCGCACCGGAGACGAAATCCGCCGCCGCACGCGCCGCACTGTGGGACAAACCGCCGAACCAATTTTGCAGTGCCGTGCCCACCATCTGCACAAGCTGTTCCGCCGTAGCCGTATCGATGCCGAACGTATTTTGCACCCAGACCAGCAGGCCGCGGATGGTCTCCTCATACGCGCCGAGCCGCCCGGCAAAGGTCGTCACGCTCTGCACGAGCTGCGGGACGACGAGCGCCGCCAGCAGCGCCAGCGCACCGAAAAACAGCGCATAGCTGACGGCCATCGCCCCGCCGCGCCTGCCGCCAAAGAGCTTTTGCGCAAAAAAACGCGTGGGTATGTCCAGTACATAGGCCAGCAGCAGCCCCCAGCCAAACGGTGCCAGCAGCCCGAGAAACGCCCCGGCCCCGCGCAGCACGCCCGGCAGCCAGTCTGCCGCGGCAAACACCGCCGCGACGCCCGCCGCCAGCAGCAGCCAGTCCTTCATCGTGTGGGGTGTGCGGTCAAAACAGTTTTTCATTGTCGCTCCTCCTGTTTTGTGGTACACTGTTTACAGCGCATACTTTGTTCACCTTACTTGCTTCTGTTATACCACTTTTTTTCAAAAGGTAAAGAGCCGTATGATTGGAAATTACAATAATTTACGGAAAACCGATGTTTTTCGTGAAAATTCTCGTCAGTGCCCGCCTGCCGGGCGCGTCGGTGCTGTAGGGGGCGGCGTCCCTGACGCCCCGGGCACTTTGCTGCAGCCGCACACATCCCGGCGGCATGAGGGCATGCCGCCCTACATCCCCCCTTACAAGCAAACTGTAGGGCGGGGTGCCCTCACCCCGCCGCGGAGTGGGCAAGACCCCTCCCTGCATAGCCGCTCGAAGGAGGGCTGCAATCCTTTGCACTTTTCCTGCAGTTTTGTAAAATTTCTTCGGCAATCTTGACAGAATACCGTCATAATGTTAAAGTGGTCACAAAGCCGCTTTCTGTCCCTGAAAGGAGATTTCCATGTGGTTTGATACGATTTTATGGCTGGTTGCCATCGTGGCGTTCATCATGGTCGAGGCCGCCACAACGGCGCTTGTCTCGGTCTGGTTTGCGGTGGGCGCTGCCGCGGCCATGCTGGTCAGCTTTTTTAATGTCGGCTTTGGCTGGCAGATGCTTGTTTTTGCCGTTGTATCGGCCATTACGCTCGGCCTGATGCTGCCCCGGCTCATCAGTCGGCGCGGCGCGCACCGTGCCCCTGTCACAAACGGCTCGCCGCTGACCATCGGTAAGCAGGGCGTTGTGCTTGTGGACATTAAGCCCGGCCTTCCGGGCCGGGTCCGCGTGGACGGCCTGGACTGGCAGGCCCGCGCCGAGGTCACACTCCCGCAGGGCACCCGCTGCAAGGTCGTGGCCGTGGACGGTGCGATCCTTATTGTCGCTCCCGTGACCGCTGACGCGGCTGCGGTTTAAATCACAAAGGAAAAAGGAGGACCCCCAAATGCTGTTAGTCTTTGCCATCCTGCTCATCATTATTCTGGTGGTTTTGGTGCGCTGCATCGTTATTGTGCCGCAGTCCAACGCCTATGTCACCGAATGGCTCGGCGTCTACAAGGATACCTGGGGCGCGGGCCTGCACATCCGCACGCCGTTTGTCGAGCGCATCTCCCGCAAGGTCTCGCTGAAGGAGGAGGCCGCCGACTTCCCGCCGCAGCCCGTCATCACCCGCGACAACGTCACAATGATGATCGACACCGTCGTTTTCTTTCAGGTGTTTGACGCCAAGATGTACGCCTACGGCGTGAACCGCCCGATCCAGGCCATCGAGAACCTGTCCGCCACGACGCTGCGTGACATCATCGGCTCGATGACGCTGGACGAGACCCTGACGAGCCGCGACCTCATCAACACGAAGATCACCGCCAGCCTTGACGAGGCCACGGACCGCTGGGGCATCAAGGTCAACCGCGTCGAGCTGAAAAACATCGAGCCGCCGGTGGAGATCCGCCAGGCCATGGAGAAACAGATGAAGGCGGACCGCGAGAAGCGTGCCTCCATCCTGCTGGCCGAGGGCGAAAAGCAGGCTGCCATCACCCGCGCCGAGGGCGAAAAGGAGTCCGCCATCCTGCGCGCCGAGGCCGTGAAGCAGCAGCGCATCCGCGAGGCCGAGGGCGAAGCCGAAGCCCTGCTGACCGTCCAGAAGGCACAGGCCGATGCCATCCGCATGATCAACGAGGCGAACCCCAACCACAACTATCTGGCCTTGCGCAGCATGGAGGCCATGGAGAAGGTCGCTGACGGCAAGGCCACCAAGCTGATCGTGCCCAGCGACATGCAGAATCTCGCCGCAACCGTGTCCGCAATCAAGGAGATTTCCGGCGAAGTGACCGAATAAAATTTTACATTCTGTTTTCCCTGCCCGCGGTGTTCTGCCGCGGGCAGTTTTTGTGGGGACGAACGCTGGCAGCAAGGCGCGAAAGCCCCGCCCGCACTGCTCCTTTCCCGCAATTTTTTCTTGCGTTTTCCACAAAATCAGGTTATAATATAAGCAGAATAGTATGCCTTTTTGCGCATACTACATAAAATATTGTGAGGTGTATCAGTATGAAGGAACCTATGGTCATCACTATGGCGCGTGAGTACGCATCCGGCGGCAGCGAGATCGCACAGGCTGTTGCCGACAAGCTGGGTATTCCCTTATATAATAAGGAGCTGATCACCCTTGCCGCCAAAAAGAGCGGTCTGACCGAGGAGGCCATTGCCGCCAGCGAGAACCAGCGCAGCGGCAGCCTGATCTACAGCCTGTACATGATGGGCAACACGATGCCCCTGGCCGACCAGGTCTACATTTTGCAGAGCAACGTCATCAAGGAGCTGGCCGCCGAGGGCCCCTGCGTCATTCTGGGCCGCTGCGGTGACTACGTCCTGCGTGAGCGCCCCAACGTGCTGCGCACCTTCGTCTACGCGCCGCTGGAGACCCGCATCCAGTTTGCCAAGAGCCGCCCCGACGCCAAGGACATGCCGGACCGCCTGTGGGAGACCCAGCTGGCCAAGCATGACCGCGCCCGTGCAAGCTACTACAACTATTACACCGAGAACCGCTGGGGCGAGGCCAAGAACTACGATCTGTGCCTGAATGCGACCCTGGGCCGCGAGGCCTGCGCCGACCTGATCGTGGCCGCCGCCAGGGCTATGCAGGAAGCCGACAAGTAAAAAGGAGCCTTTCACTATGCTGCGCTATGTCAAAAACGGAATGCTGCTGTTGAGCGTCGCGTATATCGTCATCGGTATGCTGCTGCTCATCATGCCCGAGACCAGTCTGCTCTGGATCTGCAACATTTTTGGTGTTGTGGTGCTTGTCACCGGCATTGTCTGCCTGATCCAGTATGCCCGCATCCGCGGCACCGGCTTTACCGCGCCGTTCATGCTGGTGGGCGGCGTCATCACGGCGGGGCTGGGCATCTTCACGCTGGCAAAGCCGCAGGTAGTGACCAGCTTCGGCATCTTCATCGTTGTTGACGGCCTGAGCCGCATCGGTACCGCCATTGACCTTGCCAAGCGCAAGGGACAGAAATGGTGGTTGCTGCTGCTGTTCAGCATCGTATCCGTTGCCCTGGGCGTACTGCTGGTGCTGCACCCGTTTGATGCGGCGGTCAGCGCCGTCATGCTCTGCGGCATCCTGCTGATCGCCGAAGGTGCGCTGAATTTAGGCTGCATTCTCTACGCCGCCATGGAGCTGCGCACACTGGATCGCATGGCCTCTGCCGCCGCCAATGCGGCCTTGGGTGCCATCGGCGATGCCCTGGACGAGGCCGAAGCCGCCGAGCGCGATGTCGACAGCGACGGCCCTGTGGTGTACGACGCCGAGAGCAAGGATGTGTCGGAGGACGGTGAATAACCGTTCCGTGACACCGTAGGGGCGCATTCTATATGCGCCCGCAGCGCCGTGCCATCGGCAAACGGGCACGGGCGGATATAGAATCCGCCCCTACAAGCTCCGTTTGTCCTTATTTTGTTTCCCGCGCGAAGGATCGCGAGTTATGTTTAAAGGAGAGAACCCCTATCCATGTATGACCTTATCATCGTAGGCGCCGGCCCTGCCGGCATTTTCACCGCGCTGGAGCTGCTGCGCAAGAGCAGCACCCCCCACAAAATTTTGCTCGTCGAAAAGGGCAAGCCTGTGGAAAAGCGCCACTGCCCCAAGGATAAAACCGGCGTCTGCGTAAACTGCAAGCCGACCTGTGCCATCACCACCGGCTTTTCCGGCGCGGGCGCATTCTCGGACGGCAAGCTGTCCCTGTCCTATCAGGTCGGCGGCGAGCTTCCCGACCTGATCGGCGAGGATTTCGCGCAGGAGCTTATTGACTACACCGATAAAATTTACCTCGAGTTTGGCGCCGACCCGAAGATCGAGGGCGTCTACGAGGGTCCCGACATCAAGGACATCCGCAAGCGCGCCATTCAGGCGGGTCTGCAGCTCGTTGACTGCCCCATCCGCCATCTGGGCACCGAGAAGGCCCAGCAGCTCTACCTGAACATCCAGAACTATCTGGCCGACGCCGGTGTTGAGATGCTGTTCAGTACCGAGTGCGAGAACATCATCCTCGAGGATTCCGTCTGCAAGGGCGTCCGCCTGCGCGAGAAGGACGGCGTCCGCGACGTCTACGCCAAGCAGGTCGTTATTGCCACGGGCCGCCGCGGTGCGGACTGGCTGGAAAAGATCTGCGCCGAGCACAACATTGCCCACAAGCCCGGCACCGTTGACATCGGCGTCCGTGTTGAGTGCCGCAACGAGATCATGGAGAAGATCAACAAGGTCCTGTATGAGGGCAAGCTGATCGGCTACCCGGCCCCGTGGCGCAACAAGGTGCGCACCTTCTGCCAGAACCCCGGCGGCTTCGTTGCGCAGGAGAACTACGACAACGATCTGGCCGTCGTCAACGGCCATAGCTTCAAGGAGAAAAAGAGCAACAACACGAACCTGGCCATTCTGGTCAGCCACAACTTCACCGAGCCGTTCAACCAGCCCATCGCCTACGCGCAGAAGGTCGGTGAGTTGACGAACATGCTGGGCGCGGGCCACATTCTGGTGCAGCGCTACGGCGATATTCTGGACGGCAAGCGCACTTGGGCCAACGAGCTGGCCCGCACGAACGTCCGCCCGACGCTGAAGGACGCCGTGGCCGGTGACATCACCGCCGCCATGCCCTACCGCGCCATGACCAACATCATCGAGTTCATCAAGATGCTGGATATGGTGGTGCCCGGCTTTGCCGCCAACGAGACCCTGCTGTACAGCCCGGAGCTGAAGTTCTACTCCAACAAGGTGAAGATGGACGAGAACCTGGACACCAACATTCAGGGGCTGCACTGTCTGGGCGATTCCTCCGGCTGGACGCGCGGCCTGATGATGGCTTCGGTCATGGGCGTGCTCATGGGCCGCAAGCTGGCTGAAAAAGAAGGCTGCTGAAAACGATTTGAAATGGCCGCCGCGTGCGCTTTGGCCATGCTCCAAGGAATTTGATTTTTTATTTCAGTGCCCCGGAGCGTCTGCGGACGCTCCGGGGCACCCTTTTCACAGAGCGTTTTTTGCAAAAAAATAGCGGAACACCCGAAGGGTGTTCCGCTATTTTGAATTTTAAATTAGCCCTCGATGAGCTCCACGGTGGCCATCTTGACCGGGGTGGTGGGCTTGTCGTTCCAGTCGGTGCGGACAGAAGCGATCTTATCCACAACGTCCATGCCGGCAACCACCTTGCCGAAGGCGGCATACTGGCCATCCAGATGAGGTGCATCCTGATGCATGATGAAGAACTGGCTGCCTGCGCTGTTGGGGTTCATGCTGCGAGCCATGCTGATCACACCGCGGGTGTGCTTGAGGGGGTTGTTCACGCCGTTAGCGGCAAACTCGCCCTTGATGTTCCAGCCCGGGCCGCCGGTGCCGGTGCCCAGCGGGCAGCCGCCCTGGATCATAAAGCCGGGGATGACACGGTGGAAGGTCAGGCCGTTGTAAAAGCCTTCTTTGACCAGCTTTTTGAAATTCTCACAGGTGATGGGGGCAACTTCCTCGTTCAGCTCGATGTCGATGATGCCGCCGTCTTCCATAGTAATGCGAACCATAACGCTACAATACTCCTTTTGTGTTGACCCCGCAGCGGGGGTGTTGGGGGGCAGAAATGCCTGCCCGGATATCCCTTATAGTATACCATAGGTTTTGCCCGTTGCAACGATGCAGATGCAACGTTTTTGTGAATTATCTGCCCCAATAGGCTAAAAATACGCGCCGCAACCGGAGTTTACGCTCTGGTTGGTGGACGCAACCGGGCTTTTGTGCTAAAATCGTGCCACAGAAAATCCAACCGGAAAATGCCAAAGGAGGAACCCGCTATGATGAACCTGCTGAACCGAACTGCTGTTGCCCTGCTTAAGGTCATAGAAGTAGAAACGCAGGAAGCGACCAAGGAACAGGCGGATGCCTGGCTTCGCAGAGTTTTGCTGCTGGAAAAGTTCTACCGCTATACCAATATCCTGTTCCGGATCCTGATCCCGGTCGCCATTGTGGCGGCAATCTATCTGCTCTGGCGCATTGCCCGCAATCTGGAAAAGCCGCCGAAGCTCACGGAGGAAGTCAAGATCGTGCGCAAGTCGCTTTCTGAAACGCTCAAGGAGAACCGCACCCGCTGCAAGATGACGCAGGAGTTTGTGGCTGAGACTATCGGCGTAAGCCGTCAGGCGGTGTCTAAGTGGGAGAATGGCACCTCGGAGCCGAACACCTCCAACCTGATGGCACTGGCAAGGCTGTACGGCATCCCGGCAGAGGATCTGCTCAAGGGCGTGGAGAGCGCACTGGAAGCACAGGAAAAATGATTACAACTCTCCCTGCAGCTCCACCATATCCGCCCAGAAGCGCTTGGGGCAATGGGTCATGCGGCCTTTTTCGTTGTGGCGCGCTTTGATTTCCAGCGTTTTGTAGAACTGCGTCCACAGCGCCTGAAATTGTTGCTCCCGCGCACTGGGCGGCGGCAGCTCCAAAGGCGCTGCCAGTTCCAGCAGCCGGGTGCTGTGTCCCTCGTGCAGCAGCACCGCCTGATGGACGGCATCATAGATCATGAAATCCTCCTCCGGGAAGCGTCCGCAGAAGTGTGGGCGCAGCAGGGGGAGGATATAATTTTTGGGGTGGATGACCGCGCCCAGCATGCCATCGTGCTCCTCGAACCGCACAAAGCCCTGAAACTTGTCTACCTCCCAGTCCAGACTTTTTTTCATGGCGTAGAGGGGCGCGACCACCGGATGCCCCTCCCGCTTGACTGTGCCCGGGCCCAGCGCAAAGGCCAGATGCAGAAACCGGAGCAACAGCAGCTCCTTGTCCTCCTGCCCGGAGAGAAAATCCCGGCTGACAAGGTACTCGGTCTCTGCGCCCAGCTTTTTGCCAAAGCTGGCGAATACCCGCCGGGCAACGGCGGGGTCGGTGGCAATGTCCTTGACCGGGTAGAGGGTGGCCGTTTCCTGCTGGGGCGTCCACACCGCAAAGGGAAGTTCGTGCTGGGCAAAGCTTTCGTATACGCAGCACAGAAAGCCCTCAAAGCTGCCGTCGTACAGGTAGACCACGTCGGCATCGTGCAGCTTGCGCGCCCCCTTGGGGCTTACAGTGCCTTGGCAAGACATTGCACGGCCTCCTCCCTTACCATGCGGACAGCCGCCCGGGGCGGCACGCCCTGCCCGATGAGGTTGTCCACGGCGGGCGGGCTGAACAGGCTCAGCTGCTCGCAGCTGCCGCTGAATACGTTGGGGTCGATGAGCGCCCGGGTAATGCGCTCCCGCCCGGCGGTGCCGCGCCCCGGGTGCGCCCCGGAAAAGCCCCGGCAGGTGATGAAGTACTGCGCCCGCTTGAGCACCACGCCCATGCGTTTCAGCTCGTCCAGACCCAGTGCCGCCTGCTTGCGGGCGCGCCAGATGCGCCGGGCGCTTTTGGGGCCGATGCCCGGCACCCGCAGCAACATCTCGAAGGGGGCGCGGTTCACGTCCACCGGGAACAGCCCGTAGTGCTGCACCGCCCAGTTGCATTTGGGGTCCAGATAGGGGTTGAAGTTGGGGTTATCCTTATCTAAAATTTCGTCCGCTTCGAACTGGTAGAACCGCAGCAGCCAGTCTGCCTGATACAGCCGGTGCTCCCGCAGAAGGGGCGGCTTTGTGTCCAGCGCGGGCAGGCGGGTGTCCTCGGCTACCGGGATGTAAGCAGAGTAGAACACCCGTTTCAGCCCGTACTTCTGGTACATCCCCTCGGTCAGCTTTAAGATGTGGTAGTCCGTCTCCGGCGAAGCACCCACGATCATCTGGGTGCTCTGCCCGGCGGGGGCGAACTTGGGCGCGTGGCGGTAAAGAGTAAGCTCCTCCCGGCTGGCGGCGCCGGATACCGCGATCTGCTTCATGGGGCGGAAGATGGAATGCCGCCCCTTGTCCGGGGCCAGCAGGTTCAGGCTGCGCTCGCTGGGCAGTTCCACGTTCACGCTCAGACGGTCGGCCAGATACCCCAGCTGCTGCACAAGCTCCGGGCTTGTGCCCGGGATGGCCTTGGCGTGGATATAGCCCCCAAAGCGGTATTCACCCCGCAGCAGCCGCAGCACCGCCAGCATCCGCTCGGTGGTGTAGTCCGGGGTGCCCAGCACTGCGCTGGACAAAAACAGCCCCTCGATGTAGTTGCGGCGGTAGAATTCCATGGTCAGCTCTGCCAGCTCCCGGGGCGCAAAGGTGGCGCGGGGGATATCGTTGGAGCGGCGGTTGACGCAATAGCCGCAGTCGAAGGAGCAGCAGTTGGTCATCAGCACCTTGAGCAGGCTGACGCAGCGGCCATCGGCGGTAAAGGCGTGGCAGCAGCCCGGCGCGTAGCAGCTGCCCATCGTGCCCGGGCGCGCGGTGCGGGACGCCCCGCTGGAAGTGCAGGCAACGTCATATTTGGCGCTGTCCGCCAGAATGGTCAGCTTGTCCATCAGGGTCTGTTCCATGCAGAATGCACCTCCAAAGGGGATAAAACCGGGGAAAAGGGTCAAAAAATAAAGCCATGCGCAAAACAGCAGATGGCTTTATGAAAATAGGTCAGCCGCGAAATTTTAAATCGCCCGGCTTACCACTTGGCCTTGGTCTCCACCACGCGGCCTGCAATGTGCAGGTGGTTCAGGTCCTCGCCCCTGATGACCATTTCATGATAGGCGGGGTTGAAGGGCTGCAGCACCACGCAGTTGCCGCGCTGGATGTAGCGCTTCAGGGTGCCCTCGCCCTCGTCGCCGTAGATCAGCACGCCCAGATCGCCGTTTTCCAGCGTGTCCTGCTTGTGCACCAGCGCAAGGTCGCCATCCTGAATGCGGGGCTCCATGCTGTCGCCGCGCACCACCAGATAAAAATAGTTGGAGGGGTCCTTCACGCGGGCGTACTCCTGCCCGTAGTCCTCTTCAAAGGCCAGTGCGCCGTAACCGGCCTTCACCGTGCCGATGACCGGGATCAGGCTCTCGGTATAGCTGCCGAAAAAGCGCTCCTCGGGGGCAGAAACGTTGCTGACCGGGCGGTACAGCCCCAGCAGATAGTCCGCCGTGGTGTTCAACAGTTCCGCAATGCGGGCCACGGTGGAGGGGTCGGGGGAGGACTTGCCGCTTTCCCACTTGCCGACGGCCTGCTGGGTCACGCCGAGCTTTGCGGCGAGTTCTGCCTGGCTCACGCCCTGTTTTTTGCGGCACTGCTTCAATAGCTCTGAAAACGACATGATGATGCTCCTTTTCCCAATGGGTGGTTTATGTTGGTTTTATTATACAACAAAAGGATGTTTCTGTAAAGAGAAAATCCAAAAAAACTTCGAATAAAGGTTGTGATAAATGCGCCTGCTGTGCAGCTATCGTACAGAAAAAAGAAAAATTTGCATAAGGGCTTGACAGAACGGCGCAAATCTGGTAAAGTAAATAGGCATTCGACACGGCGTAACGCGAGTGTCCACAAGGAGAGATGTCCGAGTGGTTTAAGGAAGCAGTCTTGAAAACTGCCGTACGGCAACGTACCGTGGGTTCGAATCCCACTCTCTCCGCCATTTTTTATTGAATAAGTGTAATGCACTTTGCTCTGGAGTAGTACTCAAGAGGCCGAAGAGGCGCCCCTGCTAAGGGCGTAGGTCGTCTAAACAACGGCGCGAGGGTTCAAATCCCTCCTACTCCGCCAAGAAAATCCCTCGTAGTTTCGTGAAAACTGCGGGGGATTTTCCTTTTTGTAGCGTTTTTACTCGTGAAAAAGGGGCTCTGAAAAGCCCGCGTTTGCGCAGCAATGAAAGCCCCAGTGGGGCTTTTAAGCGGCAGAGCGGTCTGCGCAAGCAGATGGAGGGGCTTTGCCCCGACAAGCTCCGCGGGCTTTTCAGAACCCCCAAATTATAAATAATCTTTCCGCTGAATATGCCCAGAGCAACGCGGAGGGCATTCCCAATCGTCTCGTTTTGCAGCGGTGAGCCAGCTGAACCGGAAAAGCTTTACAGCAGCAGGTTCGTGATACCTGCCAGCACCAGCAGGTGCACCGGGTAGAACCAGTAAAAGGCCTTTTTCTGCAATGGACTGCACGCACCGCGCTGCCCGTTATAGAACCAGATCAGCACAAAGGCCAGCGGGGCGGTGAGCTCGAACATAAACAGCAGTGCGCCTGCAAGGCACTGCCACTTGCGGTTTGTGCGGGTGAGGTACAGCGCGCAGATGATGATCACGCCGCTGGCGTTGTAGTCGGTATTGGCAGCCAGCGCCAGCGCGGCGCACCCGCCCGCCCACACAAGCCCCTGCCAGCCGGGCAGGCCGTTTTCCTTTTCAAAGCGCTTGAGCCCTGCCATAGCCAGCACGCCCAGCGCCAGCGTCCAGTAAACGTTCTGCGCACTGAAGTCAAAGGGGGTGCGGAAGAACGCAAGGTCAAAAGGAACCTCGCTCAGAAGGCCAAACAGCACCAGCCGCCCAAGGTAGCCTTTGACGTTGTGGGTGTGCACAAAGCCCTCCACCAGCAAAAAGCAGAACAGGGGAAAGGCCAGCCGCCCGGTGAAGCGCAGCACCATGTCCAGCCGGTACAGCGGGTAGGTGGAAAGGGCGTCCTGCGAGAGCGTGCCAGCGTCCAGCCCGGGCGTAAGGATGCCTGCCTCAATGCAGGACGCGCCGATGTGGTCCACCAGCATGGTAATGCAGGCAATGGTTTTAAGAGCGGTGCCGCTGAAAGTGCGGCGCGGGGATAGTGCGGTCATAAAAAATACCTCGTTCAGGTCGTTAAAAATCGTTACAGGAACTATAACGGAGGAAAGGCGGCATTTCCTGCAAAAATCGCGGCAAAATCTGCACAGAACGTGCAAAAATCGGGGCAAAATGCTTGACAGAAAAGGCGCGGGATAGTACAATCAAGAAGATAATTGAACTATCTCAAATGAAAGATGAAAAAGATTCACAGAGAATCGGGCGTCTCCGAACCAGTAAAGACGGAAGGAGGCTTTGGGCATGACGCTTTTTTCCTACGAAATTTTTGATGCCGTGGCCCGGCAGGGCAGCTTCAACAAGGCGGCACAGCAGCTGCACCTGACCCCCTCGGCCATCAGTCACGCCATTGCCGTAATGGAGGAGGAGCTGGGCTTTGCCCTGTTCAACCGCGGCAAAAACGGCGTATCCATGACCAGCTACGGCGCTTCCCTGTATCCTTCTATCCGCGATGTGCTCAACAGTGACGAGGCGCTGAAGCAGAGCATCGCCCGCCTGAACGGCTTGGAAAAGGGCAAGGTAAAGCTGGGTGTATTCAACTCGGTGTGTGCCTCGCTGCTGCCCGGGCTGCTGAAAAGCTTTGCGGCGCATTATCCGCAGATCGAGATCGAAGTATATCAGGGCACCTACGATGATGTCAAGGAATGGCTGCGCACCGGTCAGGTGGACATCGCCTTCCTGTCCTCCACCTGCCGGGAGGAGTTCAACCTCACCGAGCTGTTCCGGGAGCCGCTGCTGTGCATCGTGCCGCAGGACTGGCCGGAGCCGCAGGACGGCGTAATGACCCCGGCGCTGATGAACGGCCAGAGCTTTGTGGTGCAGTGCGACGCCACCGACGCCGAGATGCGCCAGTTCCTCAAGAAATACAAAATCGGCACCGAGCGCCGCTGCCACGTCATCGACGACCAGTCCAACATCGCCATGGTGGAGGCCGGACTTGGCATCTCCATCATGCCGCAGATGCTGCTGCGGGACTGCAAGGCCGCCGTCAAGGTGTACCCCATCGAGCCGGAGGAGTACCGCGTGGTGGGTCTGGCCGTGCAGCGCCCGGCCTCCATGGCTCCCGCCGTGGAGCAGATGTTCCACCACATCGTGGAGTACTGCCATGAACTGGATCTTTCGCTGTAATAAAGAATATTATGGTATCTGTCAACCGGGAAGTTCTGCGGAGCTTTCCGGTTGATTTTTTACAGAGAGTGTAGAGATAAAAGGCGGCGCCTTCACCCCCTCAGTCTGCTCACTGCGTTCGCAGCCAGATTCCCCTTTTTGTCACCTGCGGTGACATCTTCCCCCGGAGCGGGGGAAGTCATCCCTCTCGGGGACGCCTTTGGGCTATGCCGGAAAGTTTGCCTCCGTCCCGTCTGCCGCCGCAAGTAAAAATTGCATCCGGCGGCAAAAAGGATTATACTATAAAAAAGCGCTGCGGGGTACGACCTGCAGGGCAGGATGCGGGGGATGAAACCATGAAACGACGGGATTTTTGTAAGGGTCTTGCGGTGACCCTTGCGGCGGGTGCGCTGGCACCTGCTGCGGCGCTGCCACAGGCCGGGGCAGCTACGGCGCTGGTCGGCCGCGCCGTGCCGGACGACTACTATACCCTGTGGTACCGCAGCGACCGCTGCGGTGCCGACCTGCGGCACGACTACTATTACAGCGACAGCCTGTTCGACCACCCGGCCACAGAGTACGACAACCAGCTGGCGCTGGCCACCTTGGGCATGGCGGCAGCCGCCGACTGCCCGTGGGAGAGCGACCAGCGCTATTGGATGGAGGGCGAAGTCGGCCGCGCCGACCATATCCGGGACGCCTTTGCAAAGCTGGGCTTTACTGAGGTGCAGCTGTTCAACTATACCCACAGCCTGAACGACACCCCGGACACCGTGGGCTGCGCCGTTGCCCGCAAAACGCTGGTGCGCGGCGGCAGGCAGGTGACTATTATCGGGGCGTTCCTGCGCGGCTCCGGCTACGGGGCCGAGTGGTCCGGCAACCTTCATGCAGGGCCGGGCAGCGCCCACGTCGGCTTTGTGACGGCGGCGCGGCAGCTGGTTGAAAAAATACGAGGATACGTTCAGACGTCGGCAAAGCGTCAGCCGCTGGGCACCCTGAAGCTCTGGATGGGCGGTTACAGCCGGGGCGGCGGTGTGGCGAACCTTGTGGCGGCGCGCCTGCCCGCCGTGCTGCCGCAGCTGGAAAAGAAAAACACCTTTGTCTATACCTTTGCCGCCCCGGCGTCCTTGACGGCGGCAGATTGCCCCGATTTGCAGCAGGATTATGACAACAACCACGCGGCAGACGGCAGCCTGAAAAAGAACTGGGGCACCAGCAATATCTTCAATATCGTTTCCAGCGGCGATGTCATTCCCCGCATCCTGCCCGCAGAGTGGGGCTTTTACCGCAACGGCAACGACCGCTTTTTGCCCTCCACGGTCATCCCGGAGGAGCTGCAGGCACTGAACGACCGCAGCGCAGGGATGGAAGGCACGCCGATGGACTTCGGGCGGCTGGCGGTCTCCGAGGAGACCGATGCTGTGCTGCGCTCCATGCTGGACCTGTTCTGCGACCGTCAGACCTACTACAAGGGCTATGAGGACGCCATGCGCTGTATGCTGCAATGCGCGACCACCCGCACGGAGGAAGAGGTGACCCGGGGCATCGTGCGTGACGATGCCGCCGTGGTGGCGCAGCTGCGCAGCATGGAACTGATGCAGCGCTTCCCGCAGGAAAAGCTGGAGCGCTGCGTACAGGCAGCCTCGGCGCTGAGCCGTCCGGTACTGGAAAAGCTGGGCAGCGCGGTGCCGCTGCAGGCGCAGCAGATCGTCATCCCTATGCTGGCGGTGGGCCTGTGCTTTGAGCTGCAGCCGGAGACGGTGCAGCTGGTGGCAGACTTTGTCCTGTCCACCATCACGGTAAAGGGGCAGCTGAGCGGCATTTTAAAGACCGTGTTGTGCCACTTTCAGGAAAACTACATTACCGTGCTGGAAGCCTACGACCCCGCCGACCACGGCATGACGCCCTACACCCGCCGGGAAGAGCTATAAACAAAAGTCCGCTGCGCAGACACCGCGCAGCGGTCTTTCTTGTTTTTGAAAAGAAGCTCAGAACTTGAACAGGTTCAGCCCGGTAACGGGGTCGTACTGGCGGTCTACAGTGCCGTCCAGAACATCCACCACCATCTCGCAGGTGGCGCTGACCACCGCCCGGTTCAGGTGTCCGCCGAACACCTCGCCCTTGTCGTTTCCGGCGCTCATGTGCAGGTGGGTGTAGAATTCACCGTTCATGGTGTTGATGGTGCCGGTCAGGGACACGATCTCAAAGCTGCCGCTGAAGCTGTTGGCGTAGTATTGCTTCTCTGCTACATTATATACGCCTACCGTAAAGCTGTTGGTGGCGCCCAGCGCCTGCACGGCGGCAAGGCGGATGTTTTCTTTCAGAGCAAGTTCTTTGACCTGTTCTAGGATCTCCTCGTCCTTGTCGATGCGGACAATGATCTTATTGCCAAAACGTTTGTATTCCATGGGGAAGCATCTCCTTTATGTGGGTTTTGTGCGCTGCTCTTTGCCGGGAACGAGTGCGGATTTATTGATCTTCTGAATCTAAGCCAAGTTCTTTCAGCTCTTTTTCGTTTTGGATATCTTCATTGGTTTTCTCTCCCGTGATAGCACGGTACGCTTCTTTGATGCCGTTTCTCACTGCCCATTTGATAACATAATACAGCGCGATCAAAATAACAATTGCGGTTCCTCCGCTGATACCTAATTCATTCCACATGATTCGAGCCTCCCAATTCCGATTTGTTGCGCTAAACCGAGTATACCACACCCGCCAAGGAAAGAACACCCCGATAAGAGTGAAATTCTCGGTTTGCTGTTCCGGGCTGGCGAATGACACAAAAAATCCCCAGACCGAATGCTCTGGGGATGTGGTGGAGCATTGTCCACAGCACTCGAACCCAACACTTCCTCACGGGTGACCGTCTTGGCATCGTCCGTGAAGTTGAAATTGAGTACGACCCGGTCATCAAAGACGTAGACCGAGTTGACAAAGGTATCAATGATCTGCCGCTGGTGTTCCG
>OKUD01000262.1_pt1 | contig 19370 bp, 17 predicted proteins | sample 1606601 | NCBI WGS metagenome assembly OKUD01 (sample SAMEA3882517, study PRJEB24775) | human gut metagenome | biome: human-associated habitat; feature: intestine environment; material: feces | place: Netherlands | collected 2009/2010
ACGGACGGGAACAGGTCGAACACGAGAGCGCCACCGGACTGGCCGGCCAAGTAGGAGCCTGCCACGCCGTCCTTGTTGAGGGCCGCGACCGCCTTGGCCTGCTCAACGAACTCGTCGATGCTGCTCGGACCCTTCTCCGGGTCAAGACCTGCTTCCTTGTACAGATTCTTGTTCCATACCATCACGGAAACGTCGGTGATGAACGGCAGCGTGTATTCCTTGCCATCCACGGTACCGGCTTCAATGTGGCCCTGCTGCAGGTCGGACTTGTTGTCGAGTCCGTCAATCTGCTTGGTGATGTCGGTGAAGATGCCTTCAGAAGCCCAGTACGGAATACGCACCACGTCACCGGCGAGAATGTCCGGAAGGGAATCGGTCTGGGAAGCACCACCAACCTTGCCTTCCATATCGTCGTTCGGAATGATTTCCAGCTTGACCTGGTTCTTGTGGGAGGCGTTGTAGGCCTTCACCGCGTTCTTGGCCTGACGCTCCAGCGGAGAACGGGTCCACAGAGTGATCTCAGTGCCGTCATCAGTGCCGACTGCCGGAATATCGGCCGGAGCCGCGGATCCACCACTGCTGGAACCACCGCCGCATGCAGCCATCGGAATAAGCAACGCGGTTGCCGCGATGCCGGCAATAACGCGAGTGACCTTGTTAAAAGACACCATGTCTACTTCTTTCTCTATGTATCGCTCAGCTTTGAGCCATCCGGCGGGCCTTCCGCCGTCTGCCTTCACGATTTCCGGTTGTTCTCCTTCGATTGAACCGTAGTGCGAAAGCCTTTTCTCAGTATATGGTTTTCTCCAGATTTTGCAAAATCGCTTTCGCACATCAAAATGCAAAGGTATTCATGTCGATAAAACCGTTATAAATAAACGATTCTTAGCATTTTAAGAATCGTTTATGACAGTAAAAATGACGTGAGATGCAGAAAATGCGAAAGAAAAATGTGTTCATTTTCGCAAATGCGAAAGTTTCGCAATTTGCAAGTGAAAATGTCAACAATCGGCTATATAAAGCCGTTTTGTCCACTTTTTGACACGATGCGAAAACTTTCGCAGTTTTGTCGTATAATATTACGCAATACAAGGGCGGCGAAGCGCATCGACGCGCAGCCAACGTTTTCGCCACACCGTAAAAAAGGGGAACATCATGGCAACTGCAGATACTCACTCAACAGCAAGACTTGAAGATGTAGCAGCGCTGGCCAACGTGTCTTTGGCAACAGCTTCAAAGGCGCTGCATGGCAAACCGCGCGTCAGTGAAGACACCCGCGAGCGCGTGATGGAGGCAGCGCGGCAACTCAACTATTCCCCGAACAAGCTGGCGCAATCGTTGGCAAGCGGCAGAAGCGGAACCATCGGTTTGGTCACTTCCGATCTGCAAGGCCGTTTCTCCACGCCTATTCTTATTGGCGCCGAAAACGAGCTGCGCGCACAATCGACATCAGTACTACTTGCCAATGCTCGCGGTGACGATGCACTGGAACGCAGCCATGTAGAGAAACTGCTGTCGCTGAAAGTGGACGGCCTGCTGATTGTGCAGCGCGAGACGAATCCGCGCCCGTCGCTGGGGCGTGATTGGGGCGTGCCGCTGGTGTATGTGTATGGTCCTTCCACCGATATCAACGATTGCTCGGTGACGTGTGACAATGTGGATGCCGGGCGCATGGCCGTGAATCATCTGATTTCGTGCGGACGCAACCGTATCGCCATTATTGGCGGTGATGAAACGTATACGGCCTCCACCGACCGCACCAAGGGCGCGTTGGAAGCGTTGGCCGAGGTTGGTTTGGAACCGGCTGGCCCGATTCGCTATGGCCGTTGGGACGAGAATTGGGGGCGTGCCGCCACCAGACTGCTGCTCGACCAAGGCGTGAAGTTCGACGCCGTGGCATGCCAGAGCGATCAGCTGGCACGAGGATGCATTGACGCGTTGAAGTCGCAGCATCTACGCATTCCTGAGGATGTGGCGGTGATCGGCCACGATAATTGGGACGTGCTCACCAAGAGCTCCCGCCCGCCGCTGACCAGCATCGACAATGAAACGGAACTCATCGGCCGCAAAGCTGCCCGCTACCTGATGGACGCCATCAACGGCCAGCCCCACCACGGCACGGAATACCTTCCCTGCCGCCTCATCCAACGCGAATCCACCTTACCGTTAGACTAATCCCCTCCCTCCCAGTCAGTTCGGAGAGAGCTCCATAAACGTACGGTTCGATTCCCCAAAGGACGGTGGACCGGACATGCATGCTCGACCGTAGACTTGGCCGAACGGCCTTGAGTGTGTCAAGTATGCATGTCCGGTCAGCCGTCCGACGCTAAAACCACAAAAACTACCGTTTTTTGTTGGAACGTCCCTTGAAGTAGATGTCGAACACAATCCAGACGGACAGGATGAACGCGATCACGTAGCCAAGGAAACCGACAATCGGAATGCCGAAAATCACCGGCTTGATGCCCGCGTAATACACAATCGACGAGCCGATGAACAGGCCGACCACGATAAGCGCCATCGTAAGCCTGTTCACCATGTTGGCGAGCAGGTGGATCGGCTCCTGCGAACCGACCATCTCCATATTGACGCGCAGCTGGCCGCGCGTGAGCATGCGGGAGGCCACTTTCATCTCGTTGGCGGCGGCCAGCAGACTGTGCAGCGCCTGATGGCTTTCGAGAGCCAGCGATTTCGTCTCGTCCTTGGCGAAATCCTTCTTCGACGTGCTCGACGCGATGTGGTCGGAGATGATCTGGATCATGTTCACGTCGGGAATGAATTCGTCAAGCAATCCCTCCAACGTGACCAGCGCGCGGCCGACCGTGGTGACGGTGCTCGGCACTTCGATGCCGTGGCGTTGCGCCATCTGCGTCAGGGCCGTCAGCATGGCGGCGATGTCCAGTTCGGCCAGGTCCACTGTGCCGAATTCCTTGACGATCACGTCCAGATCGGCCAGCAATGCCGGATAATCCTCCGGATCGGCCTCAGCTCCGGCGAAACGCAGCAGACCGTCGGCAAGCTTGGGGGAATCCTGCTCGGCCACGGCGAAGATCATGTCCTTCAGCACGGAACGGGTTTTGGCGTTGAGCCGGCCAGTCATGCCCAGGTCGAGCAGCACGATCTGCCCACCGCGCACCATGATGTTGCCGGGGTGCGGGTCCGCGTGGAAGAAGCCTTCGTCGAGTACCTGCGTGGCGTAGTTGTCCACGAGTTTGGTGCCGATTTCCTTCAGGTCGTAGCCGGCTGCAAGCAGCTCGTCCGGATGGGAGACGGAGATGCCTTCCACGTAGTCCATGACCACCACGTGTTCGGTGCATAGTTCCGGGTACGGCTTCGGGCAGTCCATGTATTTGTAGCGTTCGCAGAATCGTTTGAATTCCGCCAAATTGCGCGTTTCGATGAGGAAGTCGGTTTCCGATTCGAAGGTGTCCCACAGTTCCTCGACCACGCCGGACAGGTCCACCACCTGCGCGCTGCGCATGGTTTTGGTGGCGATTCCCGCGATGGTGCGCATGATGGACACGTCCTGCGCCATGGTTTCGCGCACGCCCGGACGTTGCACTTTGATGGCCACGTCCTCGCCGGTGAGCAGTTTCGCACGATGCACCTGCGCAAGGCTGGCCGAGCCGAGCGGGGTGGGGTCGATATGGTCGAAGATCTCGTCCACGGGCCGGCCGTATTCGTCCTCAAGCACCTGCAGCACCGTGCTGTATGGCATGGGGTCGGCGTCGGCGCGCAGTTTGGACAGTTCGTCGCAGAACGATTGCGGCAGGATTTCGGAGCGCATGGACAGGATCTGTCCGACCTTGACGAACGTGGGGCCGAGCGCTTCGAGCATGAGACGCATTTTGACGGGCGTGAGTCCGTGAACCACGTCGAATTTGTTGGCGATCTGCGCGATTTGCGCAAGACGCCGGAGTTTGCCGCGGCGGGTCAGATGGTAGCGCGCGGAGAACGTGTCTTTGCGCGCTCCGAAGATGCCGATGGTTTCGGACGATTGCGCGTTGGCACCGGCCGCTTTGCCGGTATCGTCCGTTTCGCCGGCATCGTCCGCGGATTCGTGGGCAAGCTCATCCGTCAGTCCGTTTGCTTGGGAGGCGGCGTCCGGCGAAGGGTCGGCCGTGGGGTTGATGACCGCGTTGACCCTGTCGGACAGCGTGACGGGCTCCACGCTTTCGGGGCGTGCCGCGTCCGGCTTGTCGGATGGGTGTTTCAAAGACATGTCACTGCTCGCAAACGGTTGGGAAATCGGCTGGAAAGCCCGCGATGCCAGACGAACGTTTCGCCGGCGTCGCGCGGGCATAGCAAATCGCCGTCCGGGCGCTCACATGCGCGGCAGACGGCGATACGAAAGACTGGAGCTACTCGGCCTTGTCTTCGGTTTCGGCCGGGGCTGCATCCTTGGACTCAGGGGCTTCCTTAGCCTCTTCGACCTTGTGCTTGAGTTCGGCGTTGAGGGCCTTGCCCTGCTCGACGGTCAGCTCGCCCTTCTTGACGAGGTCGTCAACGATTTCCTGGCTCTTCTCAACAGTGGTCGCCAAGGCACCGACGCCGGCGAGAAAGACCTTGCGCAGGCCGTCACCAAAATTAAAATCAGCCATGATGTCCTCCTTTAGGTGATGGTGGTACCACTCTATCGCATTTTCTTCACATCTGCGCCGAGCGAAACCGGTCAATCGCATAAAAAGTGGCGGATATCCGGCGTTCAGCGCGGGCGGTGCGATTGTCGGCGAACCGGCATGGCAGCCGTCAGCGCGGACGGGACATGGCCACGCGGCGAGCACGGTCGGCGATTTCGTCGATGCGATGCAGGGCGGCCCGTTGCGCGTCCGTCTGTCCGGCGGCGGCCGGATCGAACGTGCCGTAACGGCGTTCGACGGCGGTGCGGATCAGGAAATCGGCGATCGCGGAATTCTTCGGCAGCAGCGAGCCGTGCATGTACGTGCCGATCACGTTGTGGACGCGCGCGCCTTCCGTATGGTCCTCGCCGTTGTTGCCGGTGCCGTCCTGTTCGACGGTGCCGAGCGGCTGCACGCCGTCACGCAGGAACGTCTGTCCGGAATGGTTTTCGTAGCCGATGATCTTGCCGAAATCGGCGGAGGTTTCCGTAAGATTGCCGATCATGCGTGTTTCCTGGCCGACCGTGTACGCGCCGATCACGCCGATGCCGTCGAGTCGGGAGCCGTCGACCGTTTCGAAATACTCGCCGAACAGCTGGTACAGGCCGCAGATCATCAGCATCGGCACGCCGTCCGCCGCGAGCGAACGCAGCAGGTCGGCGCGTTGGAAGAAGTCGTCGATGATCTTCTTCTGGCCGGTGTCCTGGCCGCCGCCACCCAGAATCATGTCCACGTGCTCGGGCCAGTCGCAGCCCTGGTTGTAGGCGTGTACGCGTGGCTCGTAGCCGTACAGCGCGAGCCGGCGCTGGATGGCGAGCACGTTGCCGGAATCGCCGTAGATGTTCATATCCTTCGGATACAGCGACACGATGTCGATGACCTGGCTCATATCGTCTCCTCGTCTTCCTTCCGCTGTTTTGCTTTGCGATTGCGCGGTTTCGTTTCGCGCGGCGCTCACTTGCCCACGCCGGCGTCGGCCACGTCGGCGATTTTGGCGAGCGCGGCACGCGTTTTCAGCATGGCCGTGTACGTGCAGTAGATGTGTTTGGGGGTGCCAGAATTCGCGTTCACGAAGTTCACGACCGATTCCTCCAGGTCGGTGCTGACCGATTCGACCGGCACCTGATCGTATTCGAGGCGCAGGGCCATGTCCCACGCGCGTACGCCGGACACGGCTTTGACGCCGGTGCCGCGCAGCGAGGTGAAGTCCACGTCCCACAGCCAGCTCATGTCGCGGCCGTCGGCGTATTCGTCGTTGATGCAGATCATGGTGTCGCAGCCTTCGGGCTTGAACGAGGCCAGCGACAGGCGGAAGCCCATGGGGTTTTTGACGAGCAGCAGTTCCACGGGGGTGCCGTTCACGGTGATGACCTCGCCTCGGCCGAATGCCGGTGTGACCTCGCCGGCGGTGTCGATCATGGCCTGCGTGGTGGCGTGCGCGAAGGCGATCATACGGGGTGAGACGCCTGCCGCGCGCAGAATCTCGTCCGCAGCGGCCTGGTCGATGGCGTCATGCGAGCCGTTGCCGTCCGTTTCGGTACCGGTATCGGCACCGTCCGCGTCGACACTGTCGGCGAGCGCGTCTTCGAACGGCAGGAACATCGCCTGCGCGTCCGCTGCGACGGCGCGCACCACGGCGAGCGCGGCGGCCGCGTTGTACAGGTTGTATACGCCTTCCAGTTTCACGGCCGTCTCATACGTTTCGCCGTCGATCGCGAAGGTGGCGCGGTGGTCGCCCACGGCGCGCAACGTCACGTCGGCGGGCAGCGCGTCGGGACCGTCCTGCGGTTGCGATGTGGCCGGCGCGGCAGCCGCAACGGCATCGGCAGTATCGCCGGCATTGCCCGAATCGCCAATATTTCCACCATGTTCCGCACTGTCGTGCGCTTCCGCGTCAACAGTGGTGCTCATGTCGTCATCCGACGGGAAGAAGCCGCGCAACGATTCGTCAAGGCCGAAGTAGCGTACTTCCACGCCGTCTTCCGTATGCGCCACGTCAGCAAGACGGGCGATGCGCGGGTCCTCACGGTTGAGCACGACGGTACCGGTGGTGGCTTCCGCAGCTTTGGACAGCAGTCGCGCGGTGTTGTCGATCTCGCCGAAACGGTCAAGCTGGTCGCGCATCACGTTGAGCAGCAGGCAGTAGTCGGGCGGCACCTGCTTGACGAAATGCACGGCGTACGCCTCGTCGAGTTCCAGCACCGCGATGTCGGCGTCGAGTTTGCCGGAAAGCGAGACTTCCGCAAGCAGCGACGAAACCACGCCACGGGTGAAGTTCGAGCCGGTCGGGTTGGTGAACACCTTCAATCCGAGCGATTGCAGCATGCTGGCCACCATGCGTGTGGTGGTGGTTTTGCCGTGCCGGAGACGAGCACCACGCCGAGCGGCAGTTGCGCCAATGTGCGCGACAGGAATTGCGGGTCGATGCGTTCCACGATTTTGCCGGGGAACGCGCTGCCACCGCCGTGCGCCAAACGGGAGGCCGCGCGCACGGCCTTGCCGATCAACGGGGTTGCGAAGGAATTCCAAGCCATATCACACCGCCTCCTGCTGGGACTGGTAATCCTGGGGCATGTCCTTGAACTTCGAATACGCGCCAAGGAACGCAAGATTGAACGTGTCGGTCGGACCGTTACGATGCTTCGCCATGATGATGTCGGCCTCGCCCGGGCGGTCCTCCTTGTCGTAGGCGTCCGGACGGTGCACGAGGAACACCACGTCGGCGTCCTGTTCGATAGAGCCGGATTCACGCAGGTCGGACAGCTGCGGCTTCTTGTCCTGACGCATTTCGGGGCCACGGTTCAGCTGGCTCAACGCCACCACCGGCACTTCCAGCTCCTTGGCGAGCAGCTTCAGCGCACGGGAGAAGTCGGACACTTCCTGCTGGCGGCTTTCCACGGCCTTGCCGGAGGTCATGAGCTGCAGGTAGTCGATGACGACGAGTTTCAAATCGTTCGTCTGCTTCAGTCGGCGGCATTTCGCGCGGATTTCCATCAGGCTCATGTTCGGGCTGTCGTCGATGAACAGGGGCGCGTTCTGCAGCTTGCCTTGCAACTCGTTCAGGATGGCCCAACGTTCCGGCGTGATGTCGTCCGCGCGGCGCATGGCGGCGAGCGGAATGTTGGATTCAGCGGAGATGATACGTTGCGCCAACTCGTTTTTGCTCATTTCCAAGCTGAAGATGATGGTCGTCAATCCGTGATGCAGTGCCGCGGAACGGGCGAAATCCACACCGAGTGTGGACTTGCCCATGGCCGGTCGGCCTGCCACGACGATCATCTGGCCGGGCTGCAGGCCCTGCGTCACGTCGTCGATGTCGCGGAAGCCCGTCGGCACGCCTCGGGACACTTCGCCGCTTTGCAGACGGTCGAGCTGGTCAAGCGTATCGGCGATGACGGTGCCGATCGGCGCGTAGTCCTGCCGCACTTTGCCGGTGGACATCTCATATACTTCGGCCTGTGCCAGGTTGACGACGTCTTCGGCCTGCGAGCCTTCTGCGGTGTAGCCGAGCTGTGCGATTTTGGTGCCGGCCGCGATCACATTACGCAGGATGGCGCGCTGATGCACGATGTCGGCGTAATACGTGGCGTTTGCGGCGGTCGGAACCGATGCGACCAGGCTGTGCAGATAGTCGGAGCCACCCACTTTTTCCAGATTGCCTTCGGCGAGCAGCTCGTTGGCCACCAGCACGGCGTCGACCGGCTGGGAGGCCGAGAACAGTTTGATGACCGCTTCGTACACGGTTTGGTTGCGTGGCTGGTAGAAGTCGGACACGTCGATCATCTGCGATACTTCGCCGATGGCGTCCTTGCTCATCAGCATGCCGCCCAACACCGCCATTTCGGCGGCGTCGTCATGCGGCGGCACGCGGTCGAACAGGGCGTCGCGCACGGCTTGGCCGGATCGGCCGTTCATGCCGTTCGCACCGTTTCCAGCGTTCGAAAATCCGCGGTTCTGCGCCGAACCGTTGTTCCAAGAGTCGTTCTCCGCCATGTCCCTCCAACCGCAGCAGTCAATCGAATGTGTTCAATACCGAGGAAAACCATAATACGTGCGTGCCGTCACGACCGGTGTTGCATTGAGATTATGGATGAATCTCCGCATCCACCGAACGACACGCGCGAATGGCTTTGGTGTGGATAAGAAAGTCGAAAAAAGCCGAGTTATCCACATATTGGGGATAACCATGTGGAAAACGTTTCGACTTATCCACAGAGTGGGGATAACTGAGTGGACAACTTGGGGACATCCTAAAGCATGCACCCCGATTCCCTTATTTCGATTTGCCGAAGTGAACGGAAGGTGATATGCACCCCGCTTTTCCGTAAACGACGAGAAATACGGGGGCATATCGGCTTGGCGCATGCGAGAAACCGGCGCTCACATGTGGTATCGGGTGGCGTTGTACATGGTGCGCACCAACGTTTCACGCCATTTGCTCCACCCGTACTGTTTGGAGATGGTCTCGCCGGACGTGGCCCCCAACGAGGAGCCGTCGGCGCGGGTCAGGTCGAACAGCATGTCGAGCAGCACGGGATTATGGTCGAGCCGGCCGGCCAGATCATCGCCGACGTTGGGATCATTGGGATTGCGGCCTGTGGCGAACTCCGACAATGTCAGATGCTCGCGTACCAGCAGCGTGACCCAGCGGACGATGTCGCGGTCGAATCCCATGCGTTCCACGACCACGGTCGCATGCCGAGCGCCTTCCGCCGCATGGTTGGCCACCCCCGGTCGTTTGCCGATGTCATGCAGGATGCCGGCGAGCAGCAGCGCCTCGTAATGCCGGTCGTCGTACCGCCCACCGCTGGGTGTTTCACGGCCGAGCCGCGTGACGACCTCCACCATGTGCCGGTCGATCGTATAGCGGTGCGCGGCGGACGCGCTTGGCCGGTTGCGCACGCCCAACCATTCGGGGATGAGCTTGCCGGGCACGTCGATGAAATCGATGTCTTCCCACACGTTGAGCAGCGCGGGGCCGGAAGCCAGCAATCGTATGAACAGTTCACGCGATTCGTCCGTCCAGTTGCGGTCGCCGATAGGGCACTTTTTGAGATTCCGCAACGTTCCCGGGGCGATCGGCAGGCCGAATTCCGCGGCCGCGACGGCCACGCGCAGCACGAGGTTCGGGTCGGCGGCCGGTTCCGCGCCCGGAGCGAGCACTATTTCCTCTTCATGCTTGGCCACGCCGGGGGCGATCACATCGAAGGTCGGTGCCTGACGTTTGCCGCCACCGCGCGGCTGGAACACTTGGAAGAAGGCGAATCGCGGCTTGTCGTGCGTCAGCGAATGCTCGGCGCGCGACGCGGTGGAATCAAGGGAGAACGCGATCTGCCGGCCGACGCGTGCCAGCAACGTTTGCAGATCGTCGATCGACTTCGCCTCACGTTCGCCATCGGGCAGCGTCGGATCGGCCAGACCGAGCATCGCCGCGACTTTGGCTTGGTAGGGCGATAGCAGCATGTTCGTATCTTTGCCGGCGACCAGATGGATGCAGTCGCGCACGTCCAGCAACCGTTCGACGGCGTCGTCATACGTGCCGTGCGGACGGTCGGCAAGCCAGGATGCGGCGAGCGCGGACACCAATACGGAGTCGCGCAGGCCACCACGTGCCTCCTTGATGTCCGGCTGGTTGATGTAGGCCATGCGGCCGAATTCGTCGAGGCGCGATTTGGCGGAGCCGAGCAGTTCCGACAGACGTTTGCGTGCGGCCTTGCGCCATCGTTCCAATATGGATACGGCTGTGCTTTCGATAAGTCCAGTGTCCCCCGCGATCGGCACCACGTCCAACCATCCCATGGCTGCGGGCAGGTCGCGGTCGGTGACGGCCTCGCATTGCGCGACGGTACGTACCGACTGGTCGAGGTCGAGGCCGGAATCCCAAATCGGATACCACAGTTTGTTGGCGAGCTCGTTGAGCTGCTGGTCGGTCAGCGCGTGCGGCTCGTAGATGACCGCCAGATCAAGGTCGGAGCTGGGGCCCACCTGTCCACGTGCCAGCGAACCGACCGCGCCGAGACCGATGCCGGTTGCCGGAACATCGAAGGAAACCGCCTCGCAGGCTTCGTTCCACAACTGTGTGAGATTGCCCATGGCCAATTCCGTGCGGGCTTTGCGTTTCGCCGCGCCATTGCGGTAGACGCCGTCGGCGTCGGGCTGGCTCATGGCCATGAACCGTTGTTTGAGACCATCGACTGCTGAAGTCATAACGCACGTTCCTTATGAAACCTATGACGACTTATGACAATCCCCGCACGGCGCGAGGCACGTACGGGGATGTGTCGTAATTGATAACCCGAACTTCAAGCCCGGGGTCTTTATTTCATCTTGTCCGAATCGGCCCGATCACAAGGCCGGACGGATCAGATGGCGGCGGAACCGGTTTCGCCGGTGCGCACGCGGGTCACCGAGTCAAGCGGAGCCACCCAGACCTTACCGTCGCCGATGGTGCCGGAGCCGGCGGACTTGACGATCACGCCAACCAGGGTTTCGGCATCGGCGTCGTCGGACAGCACCTCGATGCGGATCTTCGGAATGAGATCCACGGTGTATTCGGCGCCACGGTAGACCTCGGTGTGGCCGCGCTGACGGCCATAACCGTTTGCCTCGGACACGGTCAGGCCGTGCACGCCCGCGGCTGCGAGGGCTTCCTTGACATCGTCGAGTTTATGGGGCTGGATGATAGCGGTAATGAGCTTCATCTCACTTCACCTCCTTGAGGACGGAGCTGGCGGTACCAGCAAAATCGTAAGCACGTTCGCCCTGGTCGGCAAGATCGATGCCGCCGACTTCCTGGGCTTCGGTGACGCGCCAGCCGATCGTCTTCTCCAGAGCGAAGGCGATGATGCCGGTGATGACGGCGGACCAGACGATGGCCACGAGAGCGACGATGAGCTGGACGACCAGCTGCCTCCAGTCGCCGCCTGCGAACAGGCCGGTGCCTTCGCCGAAGAAGCCGATGAGCACGGTGCCGGTGAAGCCGCCAACGCCGTGGACGCCGACGACGTCGAGGGAATCGTCATAGCCGAGCTTGAACTTCAGACCGCAGGCCAGGCAGGTGAGCACACCGGCGATGGCGCCGAGCACGATGGCCCACAGCGGGGAGACCACATCGGCGGCCGGGGTGATGGCGACGAGGCCCGCGACGATGCCGGAAGCGGCACCCATTGCGGTGTAGTGGCCGGTGCGGATCTTCTCGGTGAAGCCCCAGGAGAGCATTGCCGCAGCGGTTGCAGCGGACGTGGAAACCCACGCGTAGCCGGCGGTGCCGTTGGCTGCGAAGGCGGAACCGGCATTGAAGCCGAACCAGCCGAACCACAGCAGGAAGGCGCCGAGCATGACGAACGGAACATTGTGCGGGCGGAACGGCTGCGTGCCGAAGCCCTTACGCTTGCCGATGATCAGCACGATGACCAGAGCGGCGACTGCGGCGTTGATGTGGACGACCGTACCACCTGCGAAATCGTGGGCGGCTGCGCCGATCGCCTGGGAAATGGCGCCGTCAGCGGACAGCAGGCCGCCGTTCCACACCATGTGAGCGAGCGGAGCGTAATCGAACGTGATCCACAGCGCCACGAAAATCATCCACGTGGAGTACTTCACACGTTCGGCGATGGCGCCGCAGATCAACGCGACGGTGATCATGGCGAACGCGGACTGGAAGGCCACGTCGACGCTGACCGGGTAGTTGTTGCCGTTCAGTGCGGCCGATGTGAAGACGCCCTTATCGGAAACCATGGTGTCCTTCAGCAGGAAGCCGGTTGCCGGGTCGCCGAAGATGCCGCCGACCGAGGTGCCGGCGTAGGCGATCGACCAACCCCACAGCACCCACATGATCATCGTGACGGACAGTGCGGCCGCCTCCATGATCATCATATTCAGCACGGCCTTGGCGCGGACCATGCCACCATAGAAGAACGCCACACCAGGCGTCATGAGGAACACAAGGGACGCGGAAGTCAATATCCACGCGGCATTTCCAGAATCAAGCTGGCCCATGTCACCCTCCTCTTTCTTTCTCTATATTTGGTTCAACATTTCCGTCCCCATCGTGTGGGGCTGACAGAACGATATGGAACGCCGGCCGCGTTTTGAAAACGTTACGACGTGTTACGCCAACGTAACGCCATCCGCGCGAAACGTCAACCTACGCCGAAAAATGACGGAATTCCAACGAAACTGGCGGTACGGAAATACGGAAGGCATAATCGCCCGGCAATCGCAATATGAAATTGCGACGGTGGACGGAAGCGGCGGGCAACGCTGCGGACGGAGTAAGTTGGGTAGCTGAAACTTACGGAACACGCGTGGCACGCGACGGGAGAACGCCGCGTACGGCGAGCGCGTGGCATGTACACCGAACGCGCGGTGCGGCGAACGTATGGCGCGCGTAACGAGAGAGCGGCGAGGACCATGGCAACGTTCATCATTTCACTGTGCGCCATTTTGATGCTGACCACGGTTTCCGGGCTGATCTGCCGCAAAGCGCAGCTGCCGGAAGTGATCGGGCAGATCCTCGTCGGCATTCTCGTGGGCCCTTCGCTGCTGGGCGTGATGCACATGAGCGATTCGCTGTCATTGTTCAGCGACCTCGGCATCATCATCCTCATGTTTTTGGGCGGTGTCGGCTGCGACCTGCAGTTGCTGAAGAAATATTCGAAGGCGGCGGTCATCATCGCGTGCATGGGCGTGGTGTTCCCCGTGGCGGTGATGGGTGGAGTGAGCCTGCTGTTTGGCTTCAAGCCGATTCCGGCTGCGTTCATCGGCGTGGTGTTCTCCGCCACGTCCGTGTCGATTTCCGTGGCGGTGCTGAAGGAAGCCGGACTGCTTGATTCGAAGGAAGGCGTGTCGATTCTCGGCGCGGCCGTGGCTGACGATGTGATCGGCGTGATCCTGCTGTCCGTGATGTGCACGCTCGTCAACACCGGCAGCGTGGACGTGGCAGGGCTGGGTTTGATTCTGCTCAAGCAGGTGCTGTTCTTTGTGGCGGCCGCCGTGGTGGTGGTTTGGGTGGCGCCGGCGCTGATGACGCTGGCTGGCGTGCTGAAGGCGCCGTCCGGCATCGCGGTGATGGCCGTGATCATCTGCCTGGCGATGGCGTGGGCGTCGAATCTGGCCGGGTTGAGCTACGCGGTGGGCGCGTTTTTCGCCGGTATCGCGGTAAGCAACAGCGATTACGCGGAGGACGCGGACCGGTATATCGAGCCGGTTGGAGACACGTTGTTCGTGCCGGTGTTCTTCGTGGGCATCGGCCTGCAGACCACAGGCGTGGATGATACGAAGATGATTGTGTTCATTGCGATCATGACGGTTCTCGGCGTGATCACGAAGGTCGTCGGCTGCGGTTTGGGTGGCCGCATGGCCGGTTTTGGCGGCGCTTCGGCGCTGATGATCGGCGCGGGCATGGTACCGCGTGGCGAGATGGCGTTGATTACCGCGCAAATCGGCTTCAACGAGCATGTGCTCGGCAGCGAATACTATTCGACGATCATCTTCATCATTTCGCTGGTGACGCTGGTCGCGCCGCTGCTGCTGAAGCTGACGATCCGGAAGGTGCCGGGAGTGGGGGCTGCGGCTGCCGGTACGGCTGGCGCTGAGCAGTAATCGCAATACGAAAACCTCCCGCCACGTACGGAACGTGACGGGAGGTTTTCGCTACGGAAATCGCAAATCCGGAAAATATGGGAACGTCAGGCGAGGATGCCGTCGACGAAGCCTTCCGGATCGAACGGGGCGAGGTCGTCCGGGCCTTCGCCGAGGCCGACGAGCTTGACGGGCACGCCAAGCTCCTTCTGCACGGAGATGACGATGCCGCCTTTGGCGGAGCCGTCGAGCTTGGACAGGACCACGCCGGTGATGCCGATGGCTTCGGCGAACACCTTGGCCTGCGTCATGCCGTTCTGGCCGGTGGTGGCGTCGAGCACGAGCAGCACCTCGTCGACCGGAAGATTCTTTTCGGTGACGCGGCGGATCTTGCCGAGCTCGTCCATGAGGTTCGCCTTGTTCTGCAGGCGGCCGGCGGTGTCGATGATGAGCACGTCGGCGTTCTCTTCCTTGGCTTTGGCGCTGGCCTCGAATGCGACGGACGCCGGGTCGGCGCCGTCCTTGTCGGAACGCACGACCGGAACGCCCACTTTCGCACCCCAAGTTTCCAACTGGTCGGCGGCCGCCGCGCGGAAGGTATCGGCAGCGCCCAGCATGACCTGCTTGCCTTCGGAGACGAGCAGTCGTGACAGCTTGCCCGCGGTGGTGGTTTTGCCAGTGCCGTTCACACCGACCATGATGATGACGCTCGGTTTGTTCGCGCCTTCCTTATTGGCATTGAGGCGGCGATCCGTGTCAGTGCCTACGAGCTTCAGCAGCTTGTCTTTCAGCGCGGCACGCACTTCGGCCGGGTCGGACTGGCCTGCGATTCGGGCGTCGTTGCGTAGTTCCTCGACGAGCTGTTCGCTGGCTTCCGCGCCCACGTCGGCAAGCAGAAGGGTGTCTTCGACGTCCTCCCAGTCAGCTTCGGAGAGCTGATCCTTGGCGAGGATGTTGAACAGGGCCTTGCCGAACGGATTGCCGGATTTCGACAGGCGCGCCTTAAGACGCTGCATGCGCGTGCCGGCGGCTTCGGGGGTTTCCACCACGGTTTTCGCGACGGGAGGTTCCTCGGCCGCGGACGCTACTGCAGATACAGACGGCTTCTGTGCCTTGACCGCCGCCGTTCCGGCAACCTCAGCCGAGGCCGCGCTCACTTCGGCATGCTGCGTATGGTCGGCATCGGCATTGCCGGCGTGCTCGGTGTCTTCGGTGGCGAGCTGCACTCCCTTTGCCACGGCCTCGTCGGTGGCCCGTTCCACGGACCGTTTCGAAGCCTTGCCGAACCACCATGCGCCAATGATGATGGCCGCGATGACGACCACGGCCACAACAATCGCAATAATCACATTCGTATCCATGGCTCCAGCCTAAAAAGCGCAACGGACACGCTGCCTCCGCCCCGCGGACGCACCACGAATGTCCGATTCACCAAAGGAATAAGGTGCTCTACCATGCAAGGCATTGAAGTGAGTACCTAATTATTACGCATTTTTACCTCGTTGTAGCTATGCGTGCAGGTGATATGCCTGGTAACGATCTTTACAAATCGTGAAGAGTGATTTTTTTGTCTTCTGCTGCCTGCTTTGAAGAACCGTCTCCTTTCTTTAGGGAATTTGCGTAGCGAATCAGGCTCCTCGCGATGAGGAAGACCAGAACGAATACGGCGATTATGCCTAGGATCTCGATCAATAATGCGATCCATGTCCAGCTCATGATTCATCCCTTCTCTTTCTGTACTCGTCTATGAGTATTCGAGCCGTGTCGACGTCGTATCTATCGTCGATGGCGAGACTCTTCACCAAAAGGATGAATGGATCCTCCGTCTCGTTGTCGTTCAACCGTATTTTTTCGATAAGCCTGTCAAGCCGGAGCCTCATGGTCGGGTAGGAGACTTGATACAGCTGAGACATTTGCTTCAGAGATCCTGACGATAGCACGAAGTTCTTAATGAAGGCCAAATCCTCCTCCGCAAGGTTGGCCAACCATTCTGGCAGATGGTCCACATCACCCCCTTTAATAAAATTTATTATTTATTAAATATATTAAAGCCGCAATGGAACATTGTCAATACGACACACATGTCCGATTCTGCGGAATCGGACACATAGACCCTCAAATCGGTACTCCACATGTCCGATTCACCAGAAACAGACATTCAGAGACCGGATTTCACACTCCACGTGTCCGATTCCGCGGAATCGGACGATAATGGGACCGGATGGTCAAGGGGCTATCCACGGGACGTGAAAAACTGGGCAATATGGCCAATACATCCAGAATGACGTCGTACCAGCGGCGCGAACAGCTTATCGAAATCGGTCGTTCGCTGTTCGCGGCCAAGGGATTCGAAGCAGTGAGCGTGGAAGAGATCGCCTCGACCGCAAAAGTGTCGAAACCCATCGTCTACGAACATTTCGGAGGAAAGGAAGGCCTGTACGCCGTGGTGGTGGACCGCGAGATGCGCGCGCTCACCGACGTTCTCATCAACGCGCTGTCCGACCCGCAGGCGCATCCGCGCCAAATCGTGGAACGCACCGCGCTTGCGCTGCTCACCTACGTGGAGGAGAACGCCGAAGGCTTCCGCGTGCTCACGCGCGATTCGCCGAAAACCGACCCGTCCAACTCGTTCAATTCGCTGCTTGGAGACATTGCCGTACGCGTCGAGGACATTCTCACCGACGCGTTCAAACGCCAGCATCTGCCGGCCAAAAGCGTGCCGTATTACGCGCAGATGCTCATCGGCATGACCGTGTACACCTGCCAATACTGGGCCGACCAGCGCAAGCTCAGCAAGGAGCAGCTCGCCGCGCACATCGTGAACCTGGCATGGTATGGGCTGAGCCGCATGGAAGCCAAGCCGGAACTGCGCTACGAAAGCGAAAAGGCCGCCCGCGAGGCGGAAAAGCAGGCCGCGCGGGAAGCGAAGGCGATCGCCAAGCAGGAGAAGCAGGGCAAGAAGGCCGCGAAATCGCAGGAGAAGGCGGTTGCTGCGGGAGATGACGCGACGGACGGGACGACCGTGACGGACGGATCGCAAGCAGTAGGCAAATCGCAAGCGGCAGACGAATCAAACGAATCAGACGAGACGAACGAATCGCAAAAACCGCAAAGCCCGCACGAATCGCAAAAACAATCAACAATTGACGAAACTGACATACCGTCACCCGAAATGACCCTAGGGGAAATTTCAGGTGCAGATTGCGTATTTCAGGGTGCCGTTTGTGCGCAAAACCGTGCCCCGGAACCGCACATGGTGCTACGTTAGTTTCGTTATGCTTTTGGCCGGAGCGGTCGGCCAGCCGCACGGCCCGACACGAGCCCGATCCGAGGAAGAATATGCAGGAGAAGAAGACGCTCACCTTCGTGGTGCCCGCGTACAACATGACGGAATACCTGGAACGGTGCGTCGAATCGTTGATCGCGTCGAAGCGCAACGACGACATCGAAGTGCTGATCGTGGATGACGGCTCGTCCGACGGCACGCTGGAGATGGCGAAGACGTTCGAGGCGCGCAATCCGGGATCGCAGATGAATACCAGGAGAAATATCCAGGCATTGTCCGCGCCATCCATCAGCCCAACAAGGGCCACGGCGGCGCGGTCAACACCGGCATCGCGGCGGCGAGCGGCATGTACGTGAAGGTCGTGGACGCGGACGATTGGGTCGGCCCGGAATCGCTCGAACAGGTCATGGCCGTGCTGCGCGGCGAGGTCGGCAAGGACGAGCCGCTCGACATGCTCGTCACCAACTATGTGTATGACAAGGTGGGCAAGCGCAACAAGCACGTCGTGAACTTCCGTCACGCCATGGAGCCCGGCAAGCGGCTCACTTGGGACGATCTGGGACATTTCGGCCTGACCGAATACATTCTCATGCACGCGCTGATCTACCGTACCGCCGTGGTGCGCGAATCGAAGATGCAGCTGCCGGAACACACGTTCTACGTGGACTTCATCTACGCGTACCAGCCGTTCCCGTGGGTCAAGTCGCTGCAATACGTGGATACGCCGTTCTACCACTATTTCATCGGCCGCGACGGGCAGAGCGTGCAGACGGACGTGATGATCCGACGCGTGGACCAGCTGCGGCTCGTCAACCAGTGCATGGTGCGCGCCACCCCCGAACGAGGTACGGTGTCAGACGGCCTGTACCGCTATATGATTCATTTTCTGGCGATTCAGAGTTCCGTCGCGAGCGTTTTCATGATTTTGTCGCGCGATCCGGAGAATTACGAGAAGAAGAAGGCCATGTGGGCGGATATCGAGGCGTATTCGCCGACGATTTACAAGGACGTGCGTAAGAAGGCGATGTCGCGCGCGCTGAACCTACATGGTTCGCTCGGCCGGTTTGTGATTCGAAAGGGATATTTCGTGGCGGAACATGTGGTCGGGTTCAACTGATTTCGCGCGGGTTTCGCAGGTTTCGCGCGATAGAGGGTTTACGCGATATTGCGTGAGTATTGCGATTATTGCGATCGGCTAGGCGCTCCTGTGTCCGTTTCTGGTGATTCGGACACAGGAGCGCTTCATTTTGATGCCTGTGTGTCCGATTCGGGAGAAACGGACACGGAAAGCACCAGCGGGCTTAGTTCCAGCGATCCGACATGGCGAAACTGTTGTGCATGAGATTGCTGGACGTGTACAGCACGTCGCCGAGCAGCTTCGTATTGCGCGATCGCAGGTATTCCGCCATTTCGTCGTTAGCCGCCGCAAGACGGGCCGGAACAGATGTAGGACTAGCAAGCCCATCGGAACCGGAATCAACCGCAGCACCAGACATAGAACCAGAACCGCCAACCGCAGAACCGGCACCAGAACCAGCGCCACCAGCCCCAGTCGCCGACCCACCAATCGCAAGCGCATCATCCGTACGTTCCACCAGACGGTGGCCGAAGGAACGGACATCTTCCGAGAAGCCCTCGACCGCGTTGCTGGTCTCGTAGAAGTGCGCGTCGGCGAGCGTTGCAATCAGGCGGTTCGTCCAATACAGGCAGTCCGTGGAGACTTCCGGCGTGGTGTCGCGCAGGTAGGCGGGGGTGTCGTCGACGTTCGCATAGAACGGGGCGGACGTGGTGAACGCGCCGGAACCGTACGAAATCCACATGATCGAACGGCTTTCGACGGGCGCGTACGGGCGAATCTGCATGGCCACCATGTGTCCGGTGCG
>OKUD01000315.1_pt1 | contig 17311 bp, 9 predicted proteins | sample 1606601 | NCBI WGS metagenome assembly OKUD01 (sample SAMEA3882517, study PRJEB24775) | human gut metagenome | biome: human-associated habitat; feature: intestine environment; material: feces | place: Netherlands | collected 2009/2010
CAATTTCTTCCTTTATCAGACTTCCTACACTTGAAAAGTGCGAACATAAAAACAGCTTCATCAATATTCTCCTTTATATATAAATTTCGATTTGTCAGTCTCATTCTATCACACACTCGGTACATTTCCCGGCTCGCGTATCACAGCGGCGGTGCGGCAAATCACGAGTTATAGCTCGGCAATCTGCTCTACTGCATACAGCGGCAAATTCACAAGCCGGTCTTCTTTTTTGAAATCCGCCATTGAAGTACGGACGGCGATTTCGGGTGTGAACTTCTCCTGATAGGTTTTCAGGCTTTTTGCCCGGAGGTTGGTTTCAGCCTTCACCTCTACCGGAATCACCTGCTCGCCTGCATCCACGATGAAGTCAATTTCGCAGGAACCTCTGTCATTGGTGTAGTAGTAAACGCCCAGATCCTCAATGGTTTTCAGCTGCTGGCAAACATACTGCTCCGTAAGGGCACCTTTGAATTCAATAAAGAGGTCGTTTCCGTCCAGTAAGGTGCGCTGACGAAGGCCTGCCATACACCCAAGCAGTCCCACATCCACAAGGAACAGCTTGAATGCCTTTAAGTCTTCATAGGCCTTCAGGGGAATTCCGCCAGCGTTTACACGGCTGATCTTATGAACCAGTCCGCAATCGGAAAGCCACAGAATCGCCGTTTCATAATCCTTGGCTCTTGCGCCTTCTCGAACGAGGCCATAGACGAACTTTTTGTTTTCCCTTGCCAACTGCGAAGGAATGCTGTTCCAAAGCATGCGGATCTTGGGAACGATTTCGTTCGGTGCGTGTTTGGAAAAGTCCTGCTCATAAGCGGCAAGGATTCTCTTTTGTATCTCACGGACCTCATTAAAATCCTTGTTCTCCGCAAAGCTCTGCACCGCTTCCGGCATGCCGCCTACAAAATAATACTGCTTGAGCGCATCAATGTAGGTCTGCTTAAAGCTCGTGATCATTGGATAATCCTGCTTGCTGAGCAGCTCTGCATAGCGTTCCTTGCCGGCGGCCATTAAAAACTCCTTGAAAGAGAGCGGGAATAGCTTCAAAAAGTCCACTTTACCCACTGGGAAAGAAGTGCCTTCATGCAGGGCAATGCCCAGCAGAGAGCCTGCGCATACAATGTGGTACTCCGGCGCATTTTCGTAAAAGTACTTGAGAGAGCTGAGCGCTCTTGGCACTTCCTGTACCTCATCAAAAATCAGGAGGGTGTGGTCGGGATCAATTTTTCGACCGGAATACAACTCCAACCCCATAATCAAGCGCTCTGTATCCAAATCAGAGGCAAACAGCTCAGCCATTCTGGAATTGGAATCGAAGTTGATATATACGGTATCGGTATAATAGAGCCTCCCGAATTCCTTCATCAGCCAGGTTTTCCCGACTTGCCGTGCGCCCTCGATAATCAGCGGCTTCCGCCGTTTGCTTTCTTTCCATTTCAGTAGCTTTTCCATTGCGATTCGGTACATACTTGCACCCCCTATCTCATACTGCAAATATAGTATACCACCGAATCGCAAAAAATGCAATGAATTTTGGGATTGGATCTACATTTTTTACAGCGAACTTCTGCTGTGCTCGTACACTTTTTACAACTAACTTTGAGACAAGCACTGGATCAATGTAGTAGTCAAGAAAAGTAGACACGAAAAATATTTATTTTTGATTTGCTTTTTCGAAAGTAGACATGAGGAACATTTTTGCCGAAATCCTTTTTCAAAAGTGGACACGATGATTCAAAGCCTTGTAATATCCTTGTTTGCAAGGGATAGTAGTTTTGGATAGAGTAGAGAGTTTAACGATTTCTTTTTCCTGTATTTTCTGTCCCTCGGATTTCCTCGTGATAGAAATAATCCACAATCACCGGATGTCCCTGAGGGACTCTTCCATAAGGCATTTCATTATCCACAAAGGGACAATCATACTTCTTAGCCATTTCCTCAGCTTTTACTTCAAGTGCTTCAAAGTAGCTGCGGTTATGCTTGTTATAGATCTCGTCGTAAAGTGGTACAAGATCAGGATATTTTCCGGCGATATAATCCATAATTGTCTTTTTGAAACCGCCTCGAAGATTGAGATTTTCGAGCCAGAACAGATCGCACTGATCCTTTACCCGCTCAAAGATTGCTTCAAAATCCGTGATACCGGGGAATACCGGGGATACGAAACAGACTGTACGGATACCTGCTTCATATACCTGCTTCATAGCAGCGATACGGCGCTCAATGCTCGAAGCAGAGTCCATATCGTTCTTGAAATTTTCATCTAGTGTGTTGATCGACCATGAAACGGTTACACGTCCAAGCTTCTTCAGCAGATCAATATCCCGTACCACAAGATCCGACTTTGTGCAGATCAGAATATCTGCGTCACTGCCGATCAGCTGCTCCAGAAGTTTTCTGGTATTCCCGAATTGCTCCTCCTGTGGATTGTAGCCATCTGTCACAGAACCGATGACCACCCGCTGTCCGGCATATTTCTTCGGATTTTTAATTTCCGGCCAATGCTTCACATCAAGGAAAGTGCCCCATTCCTCCTTGTGCCCGGTAAAGCGCTTCATAAAAGAAGCATAGCAATACTTGCAGGCATGTGTACAGCCCACATAGGGATTGACCGAGTAACCGCCTACCGGCAGACTAGACTTAGTCATGATGTTCTTTGTTTCCACCTCACGAATGAGGATTCCATTTATTACTTCTTCCATGATTTCTGTACCTCTAACACTTTATTAAATTCTTCCGGCATTTCCTGAATCATATTTTCATCCCCTATGATAGGGACAAGGTCTTCCTTCATAAACACCGGAATGCCGAGCTTATGTGCCTGGTCCGCCAGAGACCATGCCCATTCCGGCTCCGTATGAATCTTCCTGCTCTGAGCTCCGGTCATGGTGCCGACAACGATCCAATTGATTCCGGAAAGGTCAACTGTGCCGGGATCGTCGAATAACGGCTCAAAGGTAACATGGTAATGTTTTGCTCTGACGTTTTTCCGAAGGGCGTCGATACGCCACAGTTCTGCTTTCCTCGTCACCGTAACGCCAAACCATGCGTTTTCCAGATCGGTATCAAAATCCAGCAAATCAGGTCGCTTGGTAAGGAACAGGAACTGATGCTGTGGATTTTCACGGATCTTTGCAAATACCTCGTCTCTCCATTCCGGCTTCCATCCGGAGAGATCGCTCATGCCGGTAAGAAGAAAGTTCTGCGGACGTTTCTTTTCCATCATCTTGAGCTTACCCGGAAAGAATTCAGGGTCAGCGAAGTCATCAATCATATGCCAGCGTTTCACGTTGTTGCGGGCATAGCAATATGTACACCCCACTGTGCAGCCAATGACGATATTCATGTTCTGAATCTGATCTTTGATACAAATACTCATGACTTCTGCCACTCCTCAAGATTCTTTCTGATGCGGTCGAGGCATTCCTCAAACCGGGTAATTTCTTCCTCTGAAAAACCTTTGTAGTAAATACTGCCCATCTCATCAGATACAGAATCGTACTCGCCCTTTAAGGCATGTGCTTTCTCAGTCAGAAACAGGAGTGTTTTCCTTTTGTCCGTTTCAGACTGAACACGGCTTATCAGCCCTTGATTTTCCATTCTTTCCAGCATCGTCGTAAGAGATGTTATCGCTAATCCGCATTTGACCGAGAGTGACCTGATCGAGATTCCATCCTCCTGCCACAGCACATAAAGAATGCGCCCCTGGGCTCCATTGAACGCATCAATATTCTTTTCGCTGAGAATCTTCTCAAAAATCCGGTCTCCAAGTTGTTTTATTTTGGTGACAAGAAATCCGCCATTTGTTTTCATGCAAATGCTCCTATATAGTAGTTTATTAAATTATACTATATAGGAGCTTTATTGTCAAGAGCTTGTATGTTTGAATAGAGGTAAATTCCGATTTGTCAGCCTCATTCTATCGCATACTCGGTACATTTCCCGGCTTGCGTATCACAGCGGCAATGCAGGTATTCCACATTGCCGCTGTGATTTTCTTTTTAGCGTTCTCTGTCTGCGGATGATTTTTGCGGCTCCTCCTCGCCACGCTCACCGTCCACGATCTCGTTCTCTCTTTTGTCGAGATTGAGCATCGCATTCAGTTCATTTAGCCGTGCCGATTTGGTTTTCAGTTCTTCCTCCTGGGGGAATGGCTTCTGTACCTCTGCCTTTGCATTTTCAAGCTGAACCCGCGTATTCTCCAACTGCTCGGTGCACGCTGCCATTCGTTCCTCAAAAGCGCCGAGGGTGTTATCCAGTCGCTGAATGTTGCCGTAGATGTCCGTTCCCAGCGTGACCGTATGCCGCAGCTGATGAATCAGCGTGATCTTATATTCCCGGCTGAAGGTGTCGAAGGACAGTTCCATATCGAAGCCTCTGTACTGGCCGATGGGAATCGGATCGGGGCTTGTCATGGACTTGCAAAGGCCGAGGATGGCATCACCTGCAGCCTTCTTTTCTCTTACCGTGCCGCCCGGCATAATCATCGGAGAGAAGCCGTCCTCGTTGGGCTCGGTATTTCTTTTTCGCTGGTCAATATCCGCACGATAGCCCTCAATGCGCTGCTCCAACGATTTGATTTTCTGCGGAAACTCCTTCAGAATTTGATCCTCCAGAGCATAGCGCTGGCTCAGATGGTTGGCCTTGAGCAGCTTCAGACGGGACACATCAATGTCCAGATCCATCTTCTCCTTGATGTGGGGATTGCCGGCGCACAACGCCTTGATTTCCGCATAGCTCAGGGCAGTTTCGTCAATGTCCTCCGCAGAGCGCACCGGGGATTTGCTGGTCATGATCTGCCCAATGAACTTCTGCTTGGATTCCACCAACTGATACAGGTAGCTGTCGAAGGTGTTCTCCGTGACATAGGTGTAAATATCGACCTCCTTGTTTTCGTTGCCCTGGCGGATGATTCGTCCTTCCCGCTGCTGCAGGTCAGACGGTCGCCACGGACAATCCAAATGATGAAGTGCCGCAAGCTTCGTCTGCACATTGGTGCCGGCTCCCATTTTCTGCGTGGAACCGATGAGCACACGCACCTGACCGGAGCGCACCTTGCCAAACAGCTCTTTCTTTTGCGCCTCGGAGTTTGCCGTATGAATATAGGCGATTTCCTCTGCCGGAACGCCCTTGGCAATCAGCTTGTTTCGGAGATCATCGTACACATTGAACTTGCCGTCGCCGTGGGGCGTAGACAAGTCGCAGAATACCATCTGTGTCGATTTCCGATCGGCGGTGCGCTGCCAGATGTCAAAAACATTCTCCGCACACGCGCCCACCTTGCTTGTCTCGCTGTCGGGGAGCATATCGTTCATGAGCCGCTGATCCAAGGCGAGCTTTCTGCCGTCATTGGTGATGAGGAGCATGTTATCCACGCTGGAATCTACCATCTTATTGCGGACACGCTCGGCTCGTTCTGAAAGAGAGGCCACCATTTCCTTTTGCGTTTCCGATGGCTTCAAAACAATGCTGTGGTAATGGGCCTCCGGCACGGGGAGCTTGAGCATATCCGCCGTTTGAATATCTGCGGTCTCCTTGAACATTGCCATGAGCTCCGGCAGATTGTAGAACTTGGCAAACCTCGTTTTGGCGCGATAGCCCGTGCCCTCCGGGGAGAGCTCGATGGCTGTCACCGTCTCACCGAAGGTGGAGGCCCAGGCATCGAAGTGGAGAAGGTCATTCCTGCGCAGCGCTCCGTACTGGAGATACTTCTGCATGGTGTACATCTCCACCATGCTGTTGGAGATGGGTGTGCCGGTGGCAAACACAACGCCTCTGCCTCCGGTCAGCTCGTCCAGATACCGGCACTTCATATACAGGTCGCTGGACTTCATGGCCTCGGTTTGGCTGATGTTGCCCACATTCCGCATTTTTGTAAATGCGGCGAGGTTTTTATAGTAATGCGCCTCATCGATGAAGATACGGTCAACGCCCAGCTCTTCAAAGGTCACAACATCATCCTTGCGGGACTGGTCATTGAGCTTGTCCAGCTTCTGCTTGACCGTTTTCTTGGTTCGCTCCAGCTGCTTGATGGAGAAATTATCCCCACGGTTTTTCTTCAATTCAGAAATGCCGTCCAGCACTTCATCCAGCTGTTGCTGCAGGATGGCACGCTGTCGTTCCAGGGACATGGGGATCTTTTCAAATTGGCTGTGCCCAATGATGACCGCATCGTAGTCGCCGGTGGCAATGCGCCCGCAGAACTTCTTGCGGTTCTTGGTCTCAAAGTCCTTCTTGGTGGCGACAAGAATATTGGCGGAGGGATAGAGCTGGAGGTATTCGCTCGCCCATTGCTCCGTCAGATGATTGGGGACCACAAACAGGCTTTTCTGACACAATCCCAGCCGTTTGCTCTCCTGCGCCGCCGCTACCATCTCGAAGGTCTTCCCAGCCCCCACTACATGGGCAAGCAGGGTGTTGCCGCCGTAGAGGATATGGGCAATGGCATTGACCTGATGCGGCCTCAGCGTGATCTCCGGATTGATTCCCACGAAATTCAGGTGGCTGCCGTCATACTCACGGGGGCGAATGCTGTTGAACTTCTCGTTATACAGCTTGGTCAGCTGCTCCCGGCGTTCCGGATCGCTCCATATCCAGTCTGCAAAGGCCTGCTTAATAAGCTCCTGCTTGCCCTGTGCGATGGCGGTTTCTTTCTTGTTGAGCACAGCCGTTTTTCTGCCGTTTCCGTCCTCGATGTAGTCAAAGATTCTTACATCTCGGAGGTTCAGGGTTTCCTCCATGATCTTATAGCCATTAACTCTGCCGGTGCCGTAGGTGTTGTGGGCTTTTACATTGCTGCGGGCATAGGATTTTCCCTCCACATTCCATTCGCCGGTGTACTGCGCGTAGTGAACATGGATGTTCCACTGGCAGTAGCGCGGGGTGCTGAACAGCTCAAACATGAACTCCTCGATGGTTTCCGGAGGCAGCCATGTTGCGCCAAGCCTCACGGAAATTTCACTTGCCGTCAGGTCAACCGGCTGTACCGCCTCAAGAGCACGGACATTCTCTCCGTAATCCTCGGGGTAGAGCTCCGCACTCCGCTTTGCCCAACGGAGCTTTTCACGGACATTGCCGGAGAGATATTCATCGGCAGGGATATACTTCGGCTTGCCGTCCTCTTCGCTTATGTGCATGGGGTTGAGGAAAATAACACCCTTCAAATCCTCGAACAGCTCCTGCTCGGTTTTGCCGGTGAGCTTTGACATATACGGCATATCGATTCTTGCTTTTTCTGCAAGGGACAGCGCATAGGCCTCGGAAGCCGTGTCAACCGACTGCACCGTTACCTTCTGCTTGATGGTTCGTTTGGAGAACATATCTGCCTTGCGGAGGAAGTTGCCCTCATCATCCAGCACCTCCAGCGAGGCAAGCAGGCAGTAGGAGCTGTCGGAATTGAAAGCCGAATTGTTGGCTCTTGCGCTGATAAGCCCATATTTTTTGCTGAAATCATCATAGAGGCGATTGAGTTTTTCCTGCTCTGCCTTGATATCGGCATCGGGATAGTCCTCCGTCTGGTACTCAATCAGCGTCCGGACACAATCACGGATGGCAATCATGCCTTTGATGCGGCTTTCGGCGGTTGCAGAAACATCCACGGGATTCATGCGGCTGTTTTCACGGTAATAGATTTTACCGTCCACCACCGTGAAGCTGAAATTGCGCACATCAGGGTCAGCGGGAATAGAAAGGTCCTCATCCTCCGCTTCAAGATCGTCGATTTCAAATTCGGTAATCTCGGCATGAATGTTCTGGATGGCATCCCGCAAGAGGTCCCCAAGCTCTGCATTTTCATAAGCAATACAGGCGGACTCCATGCCGTGAGGCCCGCTCACCATCTGCATGTCGCCCAACACCATTTCAGGGTTATCCACAAAATAGGCGTTCATCCGGATTCCATTGGCGTCGGTGGCCAGATGCACCCAATCGGGCTCAATGTCAATCAGACGGTCTCTCTTCTGGAGAAAGATAATGTCCGATGTGACCTCCGTGCCGGCAGCAGCCTTGAAGGTGTCGTTCGGCAGCCGGATAGCGCCGAGCAAGTCGGCTCTCTGGGCAATATACTTTCGGACATTGGGGTTTTCCTTATCCAGCGTACCCTTTGAGGTAATGAAGGCGATCACGCCGCCGGGTCTCACCTTATCCAAAGTGCGGGCGAAGAAATAGTCGTGAATGAGGAAGTTGTGCTTGTCATAGCGCTTGTCGGGTACCTTGAACTGCCCGAAGGGGACATTGCCGATTGCGGCGTCAAAGAAGCTGTCGGGCAGATTTGTACTCTCAAAGCCCTGCACCGCGATGCTGTTTTTCTGATAGAGCTGCTGGGCGATCCGCCCAGAAATACTGTCCAGCTCCACGCCGTAGAACTTCGCGTCATTCATGCTTTCGGGAACAAGCCCCATAAAGTTTCCGATGCCGCAGGAGGGCTCCAGCACATTGCCGGTCTGGAAGTGCATATTCTCCAAGGCACTGTACACCGCCTTGATCACTACGGGCGGTGTATAGAAGGCCGTCAGCGTGGATTCTCTCGCCGACGCATATTCCTCATCGGAAAGCACATCCTTCAGCTCGGCATAATGGGGATTGTCCTCCTTGAAGAACTCAGAGAGACCGCCCCAACCCACATAGTCGGCAAGCACACGCTGCTCGGTGGGTGTCGCCAATCGACTTTCCGCATCCAGCTTGTTCAGGAGCTGAACGGCACGGATATTGTGATAGAACCGTTCCAGCGGCGTGCCCACGCCGATATCATCGCTCTCAATTTGGAAGTTGGTTCGGTACTCGGTGTTGATCTCCGGGTGCAGCACATGAGGTGCGATCTTGGAAGGCCTTTTCACTTGTAGAGGCGGGGCGAGCGCTTCTTCCTGGTCATCCAGCAAGGCCTCCGCATTGGGGTAGGTCACGACCTCGCCGTCTTTGACGGTGCTGATGGGCAGAGCATCCAATTCTTCGTCAGGTATGGCTTCTGTCTCCTGCGTATCCGGATTCTCTTTCGTATTGTCTGCGACAGGGGGTTCTTCCACGGCTTGCAGCAGCCTGTCATTCAGTGGATTTTCTTTGAGCCGGTTATCGAACTCTTCACGAGTCAGCTCCTTGTTAAACAGCGGGAACTGCGTATCAAAGAGGACGACCTTCTTCTCGTCAAAAGACAGCAGCTCGTATTCCTGTGTGCCGATATAGACCGTATCACCGAGATGATAGCGGTATTCCTTCCGGGGCTCCGGGGGAGGGTTCAGCTCATCAAAGGTCGGTTCAAGGGACTTTGCCACATCGCTGTTCAACGCTTCCAGCATGGCTTCGCACCGTGCGGTCAGGTGGGTGTTGTCCGCAATGATCGTATTCATTGCTTCGCGCATCATGGGGAGGATGAAGTCACCCTCCGCAGTACGGGCGTGCATTTTCTTTTCGCCCACGCTGAACGCACCCCAGCAGCTTGACAAATAATACAGATTCAGCGCTTTGCTTTCCTCGCCGAGCTGCGCCACAAAGTCATTGTAATCATAGACAATCGACCGGAACTCCTCAGAGATTTCACCTCGCTTCCTCCGAGCTTCTGCCTGCTCCCGGTAGGCAGGATAGTTGTCCTTTTCTGCTTGGCTCAGATAGCGGTCGGTGCGAATCAGCTCCCCGATCCGCTTCTCGACCTTGTTCCACCGCAAAAGCAGTTCCGCATCGGGCCGAGAGATTCTGCCTCTGCTGATTTTGATTCCCTTGGCGTCGTGGCTTTCATCGAGATTTCTGCCGGAAACGGCAGGATACGCGCCGCCGATGCCATATTCGTTTTTCAAAAAGGTGATATTGTTCTCGGGAGACTCCTGTTTGAGAAACTGCTCATAGATGCGGAATTTGCCCTGATGGATGCCGCTGCCCCGTGTCAGAATGGCGTCGATGTCCTCCTGAGAAATAGAAAAAGCGGAGGATTTTTCTTCCTCCGCTTCTGCGATAATTTCCTGCTGCTGTTCAACTGTGGGGAGCGTTACGCGTAGATCAGGTCGTTCAGAATCACTTCCTCCGCCGAGTGACGAATGGAATTCATCATCTGCACCCATTTCATCTGATCTTCCGCTTTCAGGCGCTCCGTCACGCCCTGCTTCTCTGCCATCTGTCGGGTCAGGCGTTCCATCATCTCGTTGGCTTGCCGGTCCACTTCCTCCAGATGACTGTTCAGTGTTCCGTTCAGCAGCATCCCGGTGTAAATCCCATCCCGGTGTTTGCGGAGGAATGTCCGCCGCAGCATTCCATACTTCCCAAGCTTCGGGCTCTCCGGCACGGTCAGATCGGGAATCAGATAGTCCCCCTGCATCGTATAGGTCAGTTCCATATTCGTTGCTCCTTTCCTTGTTTTCTGTTCGGTTCTTATGATACGCAGAAGAACCGGTCTGCGCAAATGTGCGAATCTTCCGCTTTTCCTCCTTCTCCATCTCCTTGACGGTTTCGCCCATTTCACGGATGACCATCTCAGAAATATCGCTGACGGCGGCACCGAGCACGGAGATAACCTCCACGGTGTTGAAGTCAAAGAGGTGGCTGAAATCCTCCCGGTCAAAATACTGCCTCGGCTCATACCCCGCACGGGAGAGCGCCATAAAAGCGACGCTACTTTTCAGCGTGGTTTTCAGCCACGCTTCAAGGCTTGTGCCGTCCAGCTCCTCCAGAAAGCTGCCGACTTTGACAGCGTTCAGTTCCATGAGATAATCTGAAAGATTATCCTCCACGGCATAACCGGAAATATCTATGAGAAGGTGCGGGAAATCTCGCGGCTCCTCCACATCACCGAAGCTGGCCTGAAGGCTTTCCGATACCGCATATTCGTACTCCGGCTTCATCTGCCAAAGGGTGATATTCCTTCCGGCATGGCTGTTGGTGTCGGAGATATCAAAGACATGCCTCAGCTTGTAGGGAACATCTCTGTCGATCAGCAGTGCGATGCCTTTCGTGCCCTTGTTTACCCATCTGCCGAGTTTATTCCATGTGTCGATTTCCGCACACGCCGTTGCATCCGGCTTCTGCGCATGGATGAGCAGCTGCTCCTTAAAGCTGTACTTGTAGTTGTTTGCCGCCGTAATCAGAAAATCGGTATATCGGTCGGCATTGGAGGCGATATCCCTGGCAGTCTGGGATGCCATCTCCAAAATGATTCTGTATTTGCTCGGCATGGGAACTCCCTCCTTATCTTACTTTGATCGTGACCTCAACGGTCTGCGCATTCTCTCCGAGGATCGATGCAAATAAAAGCCCGGTTCTGGCGTTGGACACCTTCGTCACAAGCTCATTCAGCCGGCAGACGGTGGTATTGATCTCTTTCTGGTTATCTGCGTAATAATAGCCCGTTTCATCGCTGCAAATAGGAAAGCCATCCTGTCGCAAGGCGCTGATCTTGCGGCGAATATTTCGTCCGTCAAGCAGAAACAGCTTTTCAAGCTCCTTGCTGTGGATGGCGTTTTCTCTGCCAATATGATGTTTACGGAGATACTCGCAGATGGCTTTCTTCTTATCCATAGCTTCTCCTTATCTCGCAGGTTCGTGTTCTTTTCTCTTTGGGGACACTGTCTGAGGCTTTCTGTGGGGATCGTCCTCAACAGAAAATCCCTTGGGCAGCGTATCCAGGTCGTTCAGAAACGCACGGGAAATGGTCTTGCCGTTCCGGTCTCGGTACAGGACAACGCACAGCGGCTCTCCGTGATAGAGCGACTCCTTCAGGTCTTCCAGGAAGCGCTGCTCATCGCTGTACTCAACGCTGCTGCATACTTTTCCGTTGAAAGCCAAATAGTCCAGTCTGGCAATATAACTTTCGCTCGGCAGTGCGTGGTTCATCGTGCCTCACCTCGCTCTCTCTGCCTGGTTGGAAAGCTCCAGCCGTACACCTTCCCGATCTCATCGCCAAGCCTGCGGGTGACACGGACAATGTCTGCCCTAGTGGCTGTGCCGTTGTAGATTTTTTCTTTGAGCCGGTCTTTCTGCGCCTGGGAAACATTGTCCTTATATACCCGATAGAGATAATGGTTTGTGCCGTCATGGTGGGTGTCATCGCACCGGAAGTCTCCGTTTCGGTCCACATACCATGTGGTGTAGTCGTAATCAGAGTAAAGGCAGTCCCGGATATTGCCGCTGGGAATTTCTTTGTATCCCGTGCGCCTGCCATTCCAAAGCCCCAGATCGGCAACAACCAGAATGGGCTGGGAAAGTTGAATGTCCAGATTGAGTCGTTCGTCCTCAAGGTAGTGCCCGTTTTCCTCATACATCATGGCGACGCGGTCGTCCTCGGAAAGCGTCGGATATTCTTCCTCCATCCAGTCTTTCCACTCCTCATAGTCAAGGTCAGCATTGGACCAGATGCGATAATCGTCCTTACTCATCGTGCATCACCTCTGTCCTTCGGCATCACAGGTTTTCCGTCCGCATCGTAATTTCTAGGGTCTGCGGCGGGCACCTGAAAGCCGAACATAGAGCCGGCCTTCATGGCTTCTTCCTGCGCCTTGCTGACGCCGAGCTTTGTGTTGTACTCATTCACGATGCTCCGGGCTTCGTCCTTGTCGGTAACGGGAATGTCCGTCTTGAAGTAGCCCTTTTCACCGCGCTTGATGATAATGATTTCGTCGCTGCCGGAAAGGACGCTGTAGCACTGCTCGGGCAGGTTGTCCCGAATCGGCTCGCAGGTATGGCCGCCGTATTCCATGCGCTCGGCAAACTCGCAAATGTGATAGAGGTTGCTCCCGATCTCCACATGGTAATCGTCGATATAGCGGCAGGTGCGGATCTGCTCTTCATTCCACGAATAGTGGATGTTCACCTTGCCGCCATCCGGAATGCGAAACAGCTCCTTGTAATGGCTGTCAATAAAACGGATTCCTTTCTCTGCGTCCTTCAGGTGCTGATCGAGCCAATCCCGGCGATAGCAATAGCAGTATAGGTTGTATTCGCCCCTGTCCGGGTTCAGGCGCAGAAGGTAGGCATACTTTTCGGTATCCACACGAACGCCATAGTAGCCCGGCTCCTCCTGCATCCGGCTTTGGGGTGTGCAATAGCAGTACTTGGCAAGCGCCCTACGGTTATGAAGAATGTCGCCTTCCTCACGCAGAGAGTTGATTACCTCGTCAAACTCCGCCTTAAACTCGTCGGTTTTCAGCTCTTCCCGGAAGTCAAACCAACTGCTGAAAAAGCCGTTGCCGTCCGTGTCCATATCAGCCCGGAGGTGGCCGATCAGTCCGGTTTGCATGGAAATTTGCGTGCTCTGACGGAAGGTATATTTGTCCTCCGCCTCGATCATTGCTCTTTTTTCATACTCGATCATCTTGCGTCACCTCTTTCTTTAGTCGGTTTCTTTTCCTGCGCGTGCATCTCTTTCGCTTTCTCCAAGCCCTTCTGCGCCCATTCGGGAAGGCGCTTTTCCTCCATGACACCGAGAAAATCCGTGCGATAAAAAGAGGTCTTTCTCCCGTCGTACAGAGAAATGCAGTAGCAGGTACGGCCTCGCGCATTGGCCTGCGCGCCGAAGCCGCCGGTACACAGCATAAGCTGGTGATTGGCGTGGCGGAACTCAGGCCGGAGAATGCTACCCTTGACGACAACCACCTTGTTCTCGATGGAATCCTCATAGGAAATGGGCTTACAACTATTTGTTGTGAGTTCCTCATTCATGCCGACCTCCTGACAGGCTCTTTCGTTTTCCTGAATAATTTCCTCGGCTGCGTCTGCTACGCGCTGTCCGAACACCTTTGCAATCTCCGCAAAATCGTCGCTGACCAGCACCCCGGAATAGCGTTCGAATATGGCGTTGGTCTCCACAAAGCAGCACATATACCGTTCATCCTTGTCGGCGTTGGGATTCTCGCCCAGAGCAATATCCTTGTGCCCGATATACATGGAATACTTTACGGAGTAATCTCCGATTTTTCTTGTCTCTTCCATAGCGTCTCCTTTTGCAAATGGGGCGGCATCTTTTTGCGGATGCCGCCCCTTGGCGTTTTTACTTTCTGTTCTTCAGGCGAAGAACGATCAGCCCTGCGATAATAAACACCACAAGACCGATGCCGATGATGACCTTAGCGCTCATGCTTGCCTACCTCCTTCTTTTTTCGGAAGGTAAAGAAAGCCGCTGCACCTGCGCCGATTGCAGAGATACCGGCAAGTGCTGCCCAAAGAGGCATATTGGTGGTATCTCCGGTCTTGGGGATATCAGTAACAGGCTTGAGCTTGTTATGGAACTTGGCAACGACCGTCTTTCCTTCGTGAACGGTTACGGTGACATTTGCGGGAATCTCATACTTCTCGTTGGCTTTGTTGGACACCTCGGAGATCACATAATCGCCGATGCGCAGCCCCTCAATGTGAATCTGGCCCTTCTCATCGGTCACAAAGTCCTTGCTGAAGGCATTGCCGGTGATATCCGAGCCCTCCACGCGGAAGGTAAAGCCCTTCAGCACGCCGTCATCCGAAGTCTTTTCAATGCGGATGCCTCCGGTCTGTGCCTGGTTGACAAAGCCCTTTCCGGCCTCATTTTCCACGATGACGGTTTTACCATCTTCCTTAATGGAGAAGCTATAGGTTTTCTCATCAAGGAAGAAGCCCTTGGGGGCCTCGGTTTCCTTCAGCGTGTAATCGCCGTAGGGCAGATCATCCAGCTTGTAGACGCCGTCGGACAGCTCCTCCATCTGGCCCACAAGCTTTCCGCCACGGTATACCTCAAAGACTGCGCCGCTCAGGTGGTGGTCGGGATAGTCTTTATCCACCTTGGTCAGCTGAACGCTGCCGCGAATGAGCTTGTTGGTGATCTCGATCTCGATCACAGCGCCGTTCTGATCCACCTTTACAGCATAGTGGGCCTCATCCATCACATAGCCCTCCGGCGCGGCGATTTCACGGACCACATACTCGCCATAGGGGATACCTGTAAAGGAGAAGCTGCCGTCCTCTGCAGAAACGGTGGTCAGGATAGGCTCTGTGCCGTCAGTAAGGAACAGGCCGATGGTAGCTCCGGCCAGCGCCTTGCCGTCCTCATCCTTCTTCATGCCGTGAATCTCTCCGTAGATCATCTCGTTGGTAATGCTCTTTCCGTCATTGACGGCAAGCTCCACAACGGGGATTTCCTGACCGGCATAGGCAAAGGTCACAGGATACTTCTCATCGGAGAGCATATAGTGGCTGTCGGTGCTGATTTCTCTGACATAGTAGCTGCCGAAGGGGACATCGCTCTTGAGCACGGCTTTCCCGTTTTCGTCAAGGGACAGAATCTCAATCAGTCCGTCCGCAGGAATGACAGAGCCGTCTGCTGCGGTAAGCTCCTCGGCGGCATAGAAGCCGAAGGTCACGGCGGAAAGCTCGTTATTCATGCCGATACCGAACTGCTTGTTCTGCTCCAGTACCTTGGAAAGAGAAATCCGCGCCTTCTGTCTGTCATTGCAGAAGCTGGCAGCCGTTTCGGTGATCTCAATTTCCTGGCCGGCGTAGACAAGTTCTGCAGTATGGGCTCCCTTGTTAACGACCATGCCGTCGGGGGCTTTCATCTCGGTGATTTCGTATTTTCCCAGATACAGCGGCTTGCTCTCCGCCGTGCCGTCTGCGCCGGTAGTCACCGTATCCACCACCTCGCCGGCGCTGCAGCGCAGCGTACCGTCCGGAGTGTAGATGTCCTCCGTTGCCTTGATCTCATAGGTTGCTCCCGCAAGGCCCTGCACCGCATAGACCGGCTGATAGATCCCGTCCGTCGCTGTAACAGAGGCAAACACCTCGCCGGTTTTGGAAATCTTGATGATGCCCTTCTGTGCGTAATTGCCCAGATTCACTGCAACGATTGTCACGCCGCTTTCCTCGGTGGAATTCTCTTCGGTCACATCGAACTTGACCGCCTCATGACTGAGCACATAGCCGTAAGGAGCGGAGACCTCCTTGAGGGAGTAGCCCTTGCCAAACTCCAGCTTCTCCGGCGTGATGAGCATGCCGGCGTCATTGGTGTAGAAGGTGTCGATGGTGGTAACCTCCGGATAGGTAAAGGTCATTTCCACCTTGGAGCCATCCGGACGAAAGATTTGGAAACCTGCTCCCGCATAGGGAATGGTATTGCCGGTTTCTGCGTCCACCTTGATAACCTTAATGAAGGACTCGAAGTTGGCGTTGTTGATGAGGTAGCGATAGGTCTCGCCGTCCTTGGCAATGAACACATCAAAGTCGCTCATCAGCTCACGGCCCTCCCAGCCGGAGACCTGATGCACGGTATACACGCCGTAGGGCAGGTCCTTGCTTTGGGCAAAGCCGTTTTCATCGCAGGTCAGATAGTCCCGCTCCGTATCCTTTGCCGCCTCATAGCTGCCTGCGGCTTTCAGATAGACGGCGAACACTGCGCCCTCTTCGGGAGTTTCGATCTGCGTATCACCGTTATCCGAGTGCTTGATGATGGCGATATTGCCCTTCTGCACCTGCTCGGCAACAGCCACAGCAGGTGCAGCGTTCAGCTCAACTGTGTAATTGGCCGCCTCTGCACCGACAGGATAAACGGTGCTGTCCAGCAGATAACCCTCGGAGGGACTGATCTCACGAATCGTCCAGTCGTCGCCGCAGACATAATAGCCGGTGGTGAACTGGCCGTTCTCGTCGGTGTAATAAGTATCCACAAGCTGATTGCCCTTATAGATGCCGTAGGCGGCACCGGCAAGAGAAGCATCACCCTGCGCCGTTCTGGTTTCGCAGTCGCTCTTGGTGACGGTGACATTGAATTTCTTGAGGATGTTGGAAAAGCTCTTATTGGTTACACTGTTCCATTCCACTGCGGCGCTCTGGCTGTCGGGAACTACATAGCGAATGGCGGTGTCCATCTCCTCCAGCGTGTAGCCGGTGCCGATAAGCACATCCTTGAAAGTCGCAACACCGTTTTCATCGGTAACAGCAAATTCATCCACAGACAGACCGCTGAGAGAGGTTCCAAAAAGGTGGAACTTCACGCCCTGATTCAGCCCATCCTCGGAGGTCTTGGTCACGGTCAACTCGCCGCGGCGGAGCACATTGTTAAAGGAAACCGTCGCCGTCTGCCCGGCAAGCACGGTGACACGGTGGCTTTCCTGGGGTACATACTTGTCGTAGCTCTGTTCAGTGACGGTATAAATGCCGGGCATCAGATTGTCGATGTGAATTTCACCGTTTCGGTCGGTGGTAACGGTCTGATTGACGCCCTCGCCGGTGATGGTGAAGGTAATGCCGTCTACCCTGCCGTCCTCGCTGGTCTTGATGATTTTGGTGCTGCCGTAACTGACCTTCAGATTCAGAAAGGCTCTTACAGGGTCGCTGACGGAGGCCGTATAGGTGATGGTATCCTGAACGCCGC